>Ga0080013_1000507_pt1 | contig 55395 bp, 48 predicted proteins | sample ETNvirenome_6_85_FD_69236 | JGI IMG/M metagenome (GOLD analysis project Ga0080013, IMG submission 69236) | Marine viral communities from the Pacific Ocean - ETNP_6_85 (SPADES assembly) (version 2) | ecosystem: Environmental > Aquatic > Marine > Oceanic | place: Pacific Ocean | collected 2013-06-19 | reverse complement strand
TCGGAGACGGGTAAATGGTTTCTTGGAGCATCTTGAGTTTATCCATGGGTATCACGCTCAATGCTGCCCCCACAGCGCCCAGCGCGGTGGCCATACCGCCTATTGCAGTAGCTGCACTCATATAAATCAAGGGAGACAGAGAGGTCTTCAACACGAAAGCACTGAAGGCTTCTAATTTCTTTATATCTATAGACTCAAACATAGCTGCGACACCGTGTGCGGCATAACCAACCCCAGCGGCCGCCGCACCCACAGACAGTAACACCCCGGATAGGATTGCCAACCCTTTCACTCCCGCGAACGCCGCCTTTGAAACAAACCTAATCGACATGGCAAAACCCCGCATACCCGCCGAAGCCGGCGTAGCGGCAGCACCAACATTGATCATTCCTATTTTCAATGCAAACAAGAAGCCCTTAAACGCTATAAAGACGGGTACTGCGACAAACCACCAATCAATTAAAGTAGTCAAGACACCGATCATCACCTTGAAGGCTGTTGATAGAGATCCTAACGTCTCACTAACAGCAATGGCTTTATCAGAAAACTTTGTCTGTTGTTTTTCGCCTTTCTCGAAAGTTGATATAAACAACTCTATGCCATCAATAAGGGGCGTAAGCACAGGAATCATTTTTTGCATAATGGCTTGAAGTCGTTCTTGAAAATTGGCTGCCTCTCGTGCACGTTGAGCCAAAGCCTCATAGTCATCGGCGGTTTTGCCGATCTCTGCATCGAGAGACTCCATATCACCACGCATCACAGCGGCTAAATCGGCGGAATCTTTAAGTCCCAATTGTTGAGCAAAAAACTTTCGCTGATAGTACGACATGTTATCAAATTCTAGCCCTGCGCCTTCGAGAGATTCACGAATCATGTTAAATCTCTCTACAGGATTGGTGGCTGTCATCATCTCCATGGCATTTACAAAATTGCCACCAAGCGCAGCGTTAAGCCCACCGGTCATCTTGGCGGCTTCTTCAAAAGAATCAAATTTATCAGTTAAATCGAGTAATTTGCCCATTTCGAACCCGGTAATCTTGGAGACCCGGGCGAGTTCTTTAAATGCTCCTACTCCCTGGTCTCCCAGTTTGGCTAGCTTTTCGCCCATTTGTCCAAATTGTTCGCTCAGTTGGGCGGGGGGTACCCCGATATCTCTAGCAAAGGCATCTAATTCCATCAAAGTATCGCTTGCCTCTGTTGCTGTCTGCCCAAAAGCCACACTTAACATCTGCATGTCTTTAGCAACAGCCGAAGCAGAGTGTCCGGCTTGCACCATCGTAGAACTCACCTTGGCTACCTGGGCGGCGGCATCCTGACTTATCATCGTGAAGTCGGTATAAACTTTTGCCAAGTCGCCAACGGTTGCATAAAGCTGTTCCATACTTACGACATTGGCGCGAACCTCGGAATAAACTCCCCGCATGCTGTCCTGCATCTTTTTGGAGGCGCCTGTGGCTTTAACAAAACCCGCTTCCGCTTTGTCCATCTCGAATACGAGACCTATAACTGAATTAAGAAAATTGGAAAGAAGCCCACTTGCCAGTGATTTGACGAATTTTCCGGGCGTCTGAAATGCACCGGCAATGCCGCCGGCAAGTTTTTTCATATTTTCTGCATTAAACAATGGGTGTGCGGCATACCCTTTCATGATGCCGGCCATTCCCGCAGCTAGATCATTAGCTTGTTGAAGATACCTGTCTTGTTGTGCGTATTCGTTGGTCTGCCTCATCAGGAGTTTGAGACGCTCTTCATCTATCTCTTCGCCTTTGGCTAATTGAGCTAAAAGTAAATCTGTCTCTTTCTTGACAAGCTCCATCTGGGCTGCTTCACGAGAGTTGTTTATTTGCTCTCTTTCAAATCGACTCAACTTGCGACTAGCAAACTCGCCTTCGGCTTTGAGCAATTTGTCATAATGAGCAACTTCTTTTTCGAGATTGACCTTGCTCTTTTCAAGCCCAGCAATCCCTTGAGAAAGCGCGGCAACTCTTTCCTTGGTGGATGCCAAGAGTTGCTTATCAATATCACTTAACTCTTTCCCTAGGGCTTTCGCTTCTTTTTGTTGTTCTATAAGTTGAGCATATAATTTTTGCTGCTCTTCTAGGGTTTTAAGATCGTCCGCCATCGCCATATCCTCTTGCTATAAATAGTTAAATACAAAAAAAGGCGGGGGAACCCGCCTCCTTGTCACTTGTATTTCATAGGAGTTGTTGGCTGATTGTGGGCTGACAGAGTTTGTGTACTACCGCCGCCACCCTTCGAGGCTCTCTTCATGGCCTCCCCTTCGTCTTCTAATTGTTTTACCAATCGCGAAACAAACCACTTTCTTAGTCCGATCGGCAGATTATATGCTTCCGAAAATGACCATCCTCCCGAATACTTCAGGAAAAAGAATTGCTCATATACATTCTCAGTATACTCATCGGTCAGGCCAAAAAAAGTCCGCAGTCAGCGGAACCTCCAGTTCCTGTTGATGGTCACAAGAAGCACATTCAAAATACTGATTCATATCTAAATTTGGAGCAGTGAGTTTATACATTAATCGCAAGTGGCGCGCATCCGAACTCGGTATGCTGTCAATCAAAGACTGAATATGTACCGGCTCGTTGCTACCGTTGACACCCACGATCATATTATAAAGATGGGAAGTGATCAAGTTCTCTTGGCGGTGTTCTTTCCGATCAGTTTCAAGCTTTTTCATCATTCTCTTTTCATCATCTCCATTCAGAAGACGAAATGTGACTGTAGCTTTAAGGCGCGGCAATACCGTGCTAAAAAACCCACCCCCTAAATCTTTTACGTCCGACGTAAGGTCGGAATCCCCATGAAAATACTCCAACTCATTAAGGTTGAAATTGTATTTTTGCGATGTATTGCAAGAGGGGCAACTAATCTGGGTTGCATAGTCACTTCCGTAGCCGTTGACGCGCATAGCGACAATAATAGCATTCCGATCTCCTACGAGCAACTCATTGGGTCGAATACTCTTATCGAGCACCACGCTCTCCAAGACGCGATCGAGGGCTACCCCTTTGCGTAACAACGACCGAGATGTAAGCATATCTTCTTCTTTCGCAGTCATTTGCTTGATTTCAATCGACTCCCGATTATGGAGCGCATGATTAGCTGGATAAAACTTTCCCTTCGATGGAAGTTCCACAAATTCAGTGGGAACCACAAACGAAAAACCTTCTCCGGACGCTTGTGTTTGTTGCGGCGGAGTAGGCGCATGTTGAGGCGTCGACATTCCCATGCCAAGCCTATCTTTATTACGTGACAAATATCACCTCTCTGTAGTTTAGGGTTTAAAGAACTCGGTTCCACCGCTGGCCAGACTACTGACAGCGACAGACGGATTAGTAGTCTCGACTCGAGCCCAATCGTATTTCAATGTAACTGATAGCTCATTGAGTTCATCATCTCCATAAGCCAAGTCACCATATTTAAGATCGGTTACAAAGGAATTCCACAAAGTCCATGTTTCCAACGGAGAGCCGCTGGCATCAATTTGTTGAATATAGACAGTCCCCAAAGCAGCCGCAGCTTTAGCTTTAGAAATGCTGGTAAGGGAAGCGTTTGTCGAATCGGTTGGTGGCGAATAACCACTAGCCACAATAATATCCGACAATGTAGCAGTCATATCGGGATCCACAGGATCCACCAAAGTTAAAGTAATATCTTGCCACGATACGGAGCCAGGATAGTAAAAAGTGTGATTCAAGAACTTATGCTCTGCGGCAGCAATCTGAAAACTAGGCTTATTGATGGTTTTTGCATACCACAGCGTAGCCCCTCCTTGTGCCGACTGAATTCCCTGAAATTCTACGGTAAACCTAAACTTTCTTTTAGGATCTTTTATTGTGGGGTCTTGCCCGAAATCTTCTGACCAGAATGCCATTGTTTTGTAACTCCTTTTAAGTTCTATTTTTAAATAGTTGTACGGGGGTTTTTCTCCCCCTTTTCCCATTAATCGTCAAACGATGCTCCAGTTGAGGTTACCACAAAGTCAATTGCGATATACTCGATAGCTCTAGCTGGCTTGACCATAATCTTCGCATACATGATATTTTGATCAATCAAATCTGGTGTCGTGGTGGAGGAATCCAGCACTAAACGGTAATCCGTAATACCAAATTGGACTTTAACATTTGCCAAGAATGGCTCAATCAGTGATTTAAAGCGATTCCATGTGGCTTCAACGTTTTGTTCGAAAAGAACTTGCGAGGCCAAAATGGATATTTGTTTCTTAAGATAGATTACCAATCGACGCACATTGATGCGATCCAAAGCAGATTGTCGTTCCTGAAGTGTCTTTTGTCCAAAGACCACAATGCCTGTGGATGGGAAAGACGCAATCGGATTGATTCGTGCTTCGTAAAGAGTGTCTCTATCTCTAGAGATGATTCTCTCGGTCACATTAAGTACTGGTATTCCAGCAGCGCCGTCGGTGAGCCCACCTCGATTAAAGCCAGCAGGAGCAAACCAGACATCTGACTTAGCCTGAGAGCTAGCCAAAACTCCCATCATTGCCACAGATGGTGGTATCCAAACCAACTGCCCTGTATCCTCGTCGCGTGTTTGGACCCATGGGTAGAAAGTGCATCCGTAACTGGAGTCAATTGCTCGAGCCTTGAGGTCGTTAGCCGCGTTCGTTGGAGTGGAACCTAGGCGGTTCTTTTTTAAGGCTATATAACTCTCATGCGCAGGTATGTAGACATCAGGTAGATCGACAAGGGCCATGCAATCAGCGCGCTCTTCGCACACATTAATCATGTGTTGTGTCAGAGAAGTCTGAGTTAGTCCTGGTGCAGCCATGAGATTGATGTCCACAAATTCAGGATCGGCTACCGTGTCAATGGCACGTTTCCATGTGTTGTAAATATAGCTATTAATCTCGGTCGGAGTTCCCGCCATCCCATCATTGTAAAGAGGATCGGGTTTTGTGATATCAAATCCGTCGAATCCTCCCCAGAAGGGGGCCGTGAATCTATTATAACCAGCATTTAAGAGTTCCGTATATTGAGCGACGGCAGTTCCTCCAGCGCGTGAGGCGGAGGTATATGTGGCTGTTCGCCCACCACTTCCCGTCACAATGTTATTAAGAGTAATGATATCCTCATAGGCATCTACCCCGGGAAGCTCTGAAGGATTCTTTTCTCCATAACTAGTGGGATCTGTGCCACCCAACTGTGCGTAGAGGATCCGCCCCAAGTCTTTCACACTGTTATCATTTTTCGTGGATGTGGGAGTTGTCGTTGTTCGGAATCCGAAATATGCACTCGTTGGGTCGACCAGTCCGCCCCCGGCGGCTGTGTAACGGATTTGGTGCCTGGGGAACTTTAGCGATCCTGTTAATTGACCATTGCCGGGACCCGCAGCGGATCCCGAAAGAACAGCCGTATCATCGAATTGATAGACATCTGCTCCGCCGTAAATAAAACGATTAGTTAAGCTTCCATCGGCTACAGAGCCCGTAATGGTGAGAATATCGCGGAATTTTGGAGGTGCATAATATCCGAAAGGAAGCAAAGTGGGGTCGGTTGCGCCGGCCTCAACTTCGGTATCCATTTGTACATAGACAAATTTGGAAAGATTGGGATATTCGCCATATTTGCGCAAACGTCGTTCGTCCGTGTTCCACTCGAAGTACATATCTCCGATTTTACGTGCAATAAAATTGGGCGATGCAGGATCAAGAGTAAGGTTGTCAAACCGCTCCACCACTTCTACATTATTATCGGTATCTGTAAGTTTACGCAAAATTACAGAAAACGTCCCATAATCACTAATACTAGAATTAGACTGTCGGATCTTTGAGATACTTACTTTTAAGTTCTTGTTAATCCATTCTCCATGATCTCTTCCCTTAAGTCGAAACAATTTTTGCATATTTTCTGGCTTAAAGCTTGAAGCAGATCCCAGGTCCTGACCTATAAACCAGCCTGCTACGGCTTCCGGGCGCGTTGCAAGACCTTGAAGATTGTGCATGCCTACAGCGGAATCGTCCGATTTGGCAATGGGTAGAAGCACCCCCACATTTCCTTTGGCGTTACCCAGTAGATCATCTTCTTCAAGTTGCTGCACATAGCTTTCGCCTAGCCAATATTTGGTCTGAGTCGGGTAAAATCCGCCTGCACCCGGAGTATTAACCAGTTGGGGATTTGTATTAAAGCGTTCGCGAACATAGAGGTCAGAAGTTTCGTCGAAATTGAATTTCACCTCGTCATAAACGGCGGCCTCAGACTCGACTGCCACTGTAAAGTTTCCATCAGAATCGGCGGAAACCACCTTTCCTACACCTCGCACACCGGGGTCGCCGGCAGTAGACTCAATCGCTGAGCCACTCAGCAAAAGCCCCACATCTTGATTGGCATAAAAAACTGCTCCCAAGGTACCAGCATTCAAATTAGAAGTCAAACCGTCACTCGGGGGAGAAATAGAACTACTAGTCCACACAAAGAGCCCAAACGCCCCACCATTATTGGCTAGCCCTGCGCTAGCTCCGGGGTTTTTCTCGGTCTTCCACCCGTTTTTGCTCCCAGTGCCGGACGCATCAACGTTTTGGCTACCGAGAACCCTAACATATGTTAATGGCGCGACGTTGGCTTTCAAAAAAGCTTTAGCAGCGTACGTGCCGTACATGGGAGATTGGTAGTTTCCATCGCGATAAATATCGCCACCACCGAAACCAGGAACGGTATCACCAAACATATTGACAAAGTCCGAGTAAGACTCAACCTTCACTGGTTGCATAGCTACTCCCCGCTGCGCACGTCCAACAATGACGGGCCCAATAGCCTGTGCAGACTTGGGGATAAAAGAATTGTCGATCTCGTTGATGAACACTCCAGGAGATACAAATTTGAACTGTTTTACTGACATATTGTGGTTCCCTCTATAAAATGTCTATAAAATGGCTGTTATTTACCACTTCAATCATTAAATAAATAGTATTTTTATTCCCAAAAGGCGGGGGCAAAATAAATAAAAGGAAGTTTTCACTTCCTGAAGTAGCTCTATATCAACTTATCAATCCCATGGGGAACAATTGATTCGCTGGGAAATTGAAATTCGACTGTGTTCTCATCGATGCGCACAATTGGACGATCATCGCTTTCACCTTCCCCAATGAGATATCCCAATACATTAATAGTAATCTCAGTGCGGAACTCACGGGACTCTTCGCCTAAATTGGCCACATTATTGTTGTGAGCAAACCCTTGTTGGATAAACGCTTCATAGGTATGTCCGTTACGAGACATGGTAAAAGCATTAATCTGCCCAGTACGGGCAATGAAAGGAGACACCAAGTCATTCATTTGTTGTTGGTATTCTGTCTGGATTATAAACTTATAATCTATATTCACATATACCGGAATTGGGATGGAGACAGTCTGGATTACCACCTTCTTATTAACTCTCGGGAAATGTCGCTGTAGGACGCCGCCGTTGGTAGTGCGGGTACCTGCCGCCACTGCAAAATTGCGAGTTTTGTCGGGTACAATCCGCTTAGCAATCACAAACCTTCCTGCGCGCCCATTGTGATCTGTGGAATAGAGATTGGCTTGGAAGGATCCCTTTCGCGTCGGATCTTTGGTGATAGCAGTCCTCTCAATCGATACTAATGGCAGTTTGAGACCTTCAGCATCATCTCTCAAGTCTTTTCGATGTTTGACTTGGTAAGCGCGCTCTGGCACTTGCCACAACACTGGAACTACAATGCTTCCCGCGTTCGTCATCGTGGACAAGCGCAAATCTTCCTTCGCCCACTTGGTAATAGCATAATCTATGTCCTCCAAGGTCGAACTCAGCATGCCGATTTCTCTCAAAGAGAAAGGTCCGTCGCCTTTTGGCAATTGCGCAAAATCAAAATCATTAGGTAGCATCAAAAAGTCCCTTTCTGGCCCTCTTGCATGTGGCAGCAATTTCAAAAGAATAGTCGACTTGCCCAAACAGCTTGGTAGGTTCGGATAATTTTACTATTTCATAATAATAATCCCCATACAACACAAAATCCCCTTCGCGCACATATAGGTTCTGATCTTCCGTCAATCGACGTCGATGGAAGTGAACCATGATCTCCCATGTTTTATCCACTCCTGCATTCTCCAAATAAGAGGTAGAATAGTCAGTAAATTCCACTAGTGCGTAAATGCGGACAGGAGGGAGGTAACTTTTTTTAATAGCTTCTCCATATAAAGGATGAAAGTCTGTAGATTCTAGATCTATAGGGTAATAAAGAATCTGTTGGCCAATAACATTTTCAATGAGTTCATCATTGACTTGTTTAACTAAGTTTCGTTCTTTTTCTCCGAGAAAAAGCGGGGGTGGTGGCTGTTCAGGTCTTTTCCATTCATTTGACATCTATATCTTTATCCTACGTAGATTCCCAATGGGGTGACTTTCATCGTGTTCGTCGATGCATCGGCAAGTTCTTGATCTGACTTAGCTAGGGCTGGATATTCTGTCTCCTTCAATAGCTCCATTAATTTCTCTTTTAATTGGGTCTGCTCGTCTTTTGCTTGAGTGAGCAAATCGGAAGCATTAAGGGTGACTGAATCTCCCGGGATGGGAATAGTGGCAAATTTTCCTCTAATTTGACCCAACATCTCTTTGGAAAGAGCCAAGGCATACTTACGAATCCACTGCTTGCCAATAGAGTTGATGTTGGCATATGGCACATTATCAAAGGGCAACGTGTTGAGGTTATTTATCCCCTCCACACCCACATCATAGGATCCTGTGGCAAAAGCCTCTAAATCTACATAAAATTTCACCCAGATTCGGTCTAAGGCTCCAAAGCCCCAATTTGAAGGCGTAGGAAAAAGTCGCAGCTTGTTGTCAATAAGCTCATATGAGTAGTTGGACGTTCGAGTGGTGATGGAGTCTTCATACATGATGGCTTGCATTTTGTTTTGCCACGTTGGAATAATCTCAAAAGTAGAATCGTCCGCGAATTGTCCATAAGTGGAATAATTACCCACCACCCCAACACCTCCGTAGTAGCCATAAAACCGCCACATAGCCCGGGGGGATTGGTAAAAGACTCGCGTCACTATTACTCTTTTATCGCCAACTTTCCCTGAATAATCCACAGCATTTCCGGCGTCATCCACGCCGCTTAACGATGCCGCTTGAATAATCTCCTGAAGATTGTAATCCTGAACCTTGCTTTGGGGCGCAAAAGATGCCGAATATTCGGGTATCGTCCCACCAAAGCCGCCGGCAGCAGAAGCACCGTCCGCAACTCGGCGAGCATATCCAAGCGAAAACCGAGGAAACTTTAAATTATCTCCGGATGGCCCAGTTTTAAGATCGCCTTTATGATCAAAAGTGCCGGTTTGTTCTCCTAAAACGCTCGAAAGAACATTCTTGCCCTGGTGGAGATTGACGGTATAAGAATATTCCAGCACCGCTTCTTCATATGCCGCATATACATTGGCGGGGGTTATCTCAATGTCGACAACATCTCCCCCAAGTTTCTTATAAGTATAAGCTACTTGGTCGGCTGCTCCACTTAAGAAATCAGTTGAACCAGCATAAATACCGAAAGGCAATGCGGCGGCAACGAGGGCTGCTGAACCAGTGCTAGTTAATACTATAGCGCTGGTTTGAGACTTTGGACTTAGATTTACAGGCATACATATACACTCCTACACCATAAATAGTTATGATGAACTTAAAACTCAAAATCTCGCTGCGTTTTATTTACTAGCTTTCGTGGTGGTCTTTTTAGCGGCGCGTTTCGTTGTAGTTCGTGGTTTTCTTGTGCTGCTCTTTGTGACTTTTTTTGTCAAGGCTGGCTTCTTTGTTTTGGAAGCTGTCTTGGGGGTTGGTACTGGGGCGACCGCCTTAGCTGTCGGCTTAACTTTAACCTCCGGAGGGGGCAGCGGAGCTTCCACAGCTTCCACAGCTTCCATGGCTGGTGCCGCAACAGGTGGCGTAGTGTCCACAGGGGGAACAACCATAACTGGGGTTGTTTTCGTAACTTCTGCATTGTTTCGTTCTTGATTGCGCATGCGTAATCTCATTCTTTTCCAAGGTTTACCCATAAAAAACTCCTATTTTGTATAGTAACTAGTACAAAAAAGCAAAAATCTCAAAAATTGGGCGGCGATAATTTTGAGGCGATCGACATTTAGATAAAAAAAAGCCCCCGGAAACCGAGGGCAGTTTTTATATTATCCTAATTGCTTAGGCGCCTGACTCACCAAGAAGTCCGCGAATGATAACCAATCCATACATATCTGGACGAACCATCTGCTTCGCGTAACGGGTCATGACACCCTTTCTTGGCACGAAGTCTTCTGGTCCGAAGATTGTGGGAGTAGTTTGTAGTGGCACATAAGGTGCGTATACATATCCGCTTTCCAGGAAGCTAGAACCTCTACGTCCGATGAGAACAACGTTTCGAAGGAAATAAGGGTCGACGATAACGTCGAACTTCTTAGAAAGGCTACCAACTTTAACGGCACCGATAGAACCGGTTTCGTCATCAGCAGTAACAGAGGCGCGGAATCCAGCAGTAAACTCTAGGATGTTAGCAACTTCAGGTCCGCAGACGACGAAGTTAGCTCCACCACGAAGAGTCTTCATGTGGATTTGGGCAGAAACATCATTAATTGTTTCAATAAGAGTCTCATACCATTCCGAAACGGTACCTGTAAAGTCAGGAGCTTTTGCAGAAGCACCAACTTCGAGGCCGGTAAGGCGGTTTACAAAGAGACCGGGTGAGCGTGACCAATAGTAAGTTGCTGCTTTAGCACCATTCAAAAGGTCGCCGAGGATCTCACGATCGATTTCAAGAGCAATTTGCTCTGACAGAATGCTGGTAAGCTCGACCTCAGCATCAAGGTTGTGGTATGCATTAAGATCTTGTCCCAATTCAGGTGTCCACTTAGCCTTAAGCTTTTTGGTTTGCGCTGTCACAGCGATACTATCGACCTTGATGTCAATCTCTGGAATGTTAGCGTTTCCTTCCAGACCCCATTGAACATCTCCGATGACAGAACCAAGAGCGCCGCCGTCGGTAAGATTATCAATGATTGGAATTTGCGCAACACAAGCTCCGTCACGTGTGACAGTATCAACAGAAGTAGAAAGAGCGGTTACAACATAACGCACAGACTTGGCTTGCCCAGTAAGAGTTGAAGCATAGGTGCCTGTTGTTCTTTCTTCGATACTTGTCAGACGACGAATCAATTGGAAGGTGTCTGCGTCTTGCGTTGGCGTAACCGCACTACCCGTAAGGGAGCCGCCTGGGGAAAACAGTGCACCGTTGATTTCAAAAGCGCCCAGATTATTAAAATCTGCTTGGCTATTGACATAGTTCACATGATTGGTATCAAGGATGATTGCTGTATAGGGAACAGCATCGCTACCAATATTCAACAAATCAGGATCCCAATTAAGCCATCCAGCGTCTTCAGCACTAATGCTGCTATTAATAGTCAACTGATGGGCAACTCTAAAGGTGTCATTGTGCGCAGCACAAGCGACAGCGCCAGTTGGAGATGAATAATCATAACCATTAGCGCCAACAGTACGAGGACCAGAAAGGTCACCACCATCAGCAGCAAACAAATTCACACCTTGCGTGATTTGAGAACCAACTTTGTCGGTACCATAAATCGATGCGGGTGGAATGTTACCAAAGCGATCGACTTGCGGAGTGTCGCCCCAACCCAGATCGGCCGAAAAGGTGAAATCCAGGAAGAAGATAAGCCCACTAGGTAGACTCATTGGCTGAACGGAAACGAGATCGTTTGCGATCAGACCGGCGAATACACGTCGAACGATTGGGAATGCGACGGCTGCAAAGCCCTCGACATCACCCGTGCTCATAGAACTTGATTCGCGGAGAAGCTCTTTTGCTTGGTTTTCAAGCAAACGAGACATAGATTGTTTTGTGCGTTCTTGGGTCAATCCTTCTAGGAGACCCGTACGCTCCCACTTTTTCAGTAGGGCATGACCTTCAGCTTTCATGTCGCGGTTGACAACGCCTTCAGTCAGTCTTTCAATAATACTAGACATTTTATAAATACCTCCTTTTTTTTGATTTATGTAATTCCAGCTAGTTTTTTCATCCTATCACTCAGGGTATCAACAGGTTTACTTTCCTGGCGAGTAGCACGAATAAAAGAAGGCTGACGGCCAATAGCTTCGCTCAATGATTGTGGACTGCGTTTTGTTTGCTTTGTCTCCATTGTGCTTTGAAGGGTACTGAAAATTGTCTTTGCCTCCGTAACTGAACCAGCGTTTGAAATAGCTTCGACAATTTTCTCTTTTTGTCGCTCATTCAAAGAGGTATTCCTAAGAACACGGTTCGTATAAAGCAGACGGGCATTTGAGAGATTAATATCCTGTAGGTTCTCTTGCAAATGATCCACTGTATGCTTATATTTTTTGTTATGCTCCTTAAGTTGGTTATTTTCGAAAACCAACTCATCGTGAGCTTTTCTTAAATCTTCTAATTCGTCTTGGAAATCGGTACTTCTACGATGAGCGAGAGCCTTGGTTAGCTCCCACTTAATATCTTCAGATGAGCGACCTGCCCAACCTTTGAGAGTAGCACCCATGTCCACTGTAAGTCTTTCCATGACGGCATCGATGAGTTCTTCCGAAATCTCCATCTCATAGTCTTCTTCGAGACCTGCCGCCTTCATTGCGTCAACATCGGCTTCTTCAGCCGCTGCGCTTCCGGCCAATGCGGGACCGCTATCTGCGGCGCCCTCGTCATCGCCCGTATCCAATTCAGCAGATTCTTCGCCGGCGAAAGAGCCAGGGTCGGCTTCTTCTAAAGCCGCAACCAAATCTTCTTCATTGATCTCGATTTCTTCATCTTCTTCAAGTTGGGTGCGAAGGTCTTGAATTGCCTCGCTTAATGCGCCCAAATCGACGTTAAACTCCACTTCAGCACCTTCGTTGGGGGTTTCTTCCAGTCCAATACCAACATCGCTAGATAAGCCATCTACTGCCGCTAATGGGATGGTGTCTTCGGTGACTTCTTCTACTTCTTCCTGCATGGGTTCTCCAGGCATTTCCATACCAGCGGGGTCAGCGGGGGCGACAGCAGGATCTTCACCCAGTGAGGGGTCCCCCATCTCTTCACCGCTTAAATCTCCACCGAGTTCTAAGTCTTCCATTTCACCCTGTTCCAAAAGTTTATCAATAGTGTCTTTAACTTCTGTTGAATATTTTTCAAGAATTGCGGCTTCTGCGTTTTGCAAAGCTGCCTCTTTAAGAGCCCTTGCATCGATGATGGCTTCCTTAAGTAAACTTGACATTCAAAAATCTCCTAAAAAAATACTTTTCCATCATTTAAATAGTATTATTTTTTAGTAAAAGCACTTTTGAAATAGCCTAAAATGCCGCCGGTGGTTTCCTCTTTCTTTTCTAAGGCTGCAAAGTCTTCTGCTGCACCCTCATCGTCGATACCAATTTCGTTATCGTTTTGATCATCATCAAACAAAAAACCTTCATTTTCGCGCTCATCATCTTCTTCTTGAACCAATGCCTTCTTTAACAAATCAATAGATACGTTCCTAACAATGCCGGTAGAATATTTGACCCGTAGCATCAACTTGTTTTGTTCTTCATCCAGAAATAAAGTAAAAGCATTGTTAGGGATGGTAGAATTGTCAACCGCATCCGAAGGCAAATGAATCATGAAACGATCTTTTTTGATTAGATTTTTGCCAATTTGTAATGTTCCGTTCACCGATAAATTGAGCGTAGAAAGAGTGTCACCTTGAAAGAGTAAATTAGGAGAGGAACCAAACTGCCCATGTTCATTTACTTGAAGTTGCCCATTCGTCCCAGCGGGTTTGCGGAAAGGAAGTGTGTTAGAAAAATAACGTGAAAGGGTATCTACCGTAACATGCTTAAGATCGTTGTTGTCGTTACTATCAGACACAAGAATACGGTCATCGGATCCCACATGGCGTTTTTTCTGGGTGGCATCCGCACTCAAATAGAGCCCGTTATCGTCTACTCCCAAGCCCGTACCTGGGCCGTACTTAAATGAAATACTATTATCTCGAAATTCAAGCCCGGGTCCCAAGTTTATCTTCAACCTATTGTTGGTTGTACCAAAGCCCTCACCCAAGCCAATGTTGTCAACTGAAATTTTTCCCACCAATTGAGTGGCCTGGAGATTTGTGAGTCCAATAGCTGATCCAAAATAGGAGGGTGCCTTTAAAGATTCTCCATTGAAACTTAAAGAACCAAACGTGGCAGCGGTGCCATCCGCATTAGAAACCAGTATGCCTTTCTCGACATCTCCCTCGATGTGGGTAATCGCAGGGTGGACAAAATTTCGTTTAGCAATGCTATCATAAATTCCGGAGGTTTTGATGGGTTTAAGAAATTCTTTATTTCCATCTATCTCCTGATCGGAATCGGTCGTCGCCATATTCGAAGTGGCTTCTTCGATCTTTCGAAATATATCACCGCTATTGCCATTATATGCCATAATTTACCCTCGCCCTTATAAATAGAAAGGTTTTTGAGTTTAATCCGCACAAAAAAAAAGGATGCCCCTTTCGAGGCACCCCCTGTCAAAAAAGATGACAGATTATCGTTAGATTATACTAAAGTCCATTTGGAGTCTTCAGCGCCAGAAGCGCCATCAACCTTGATGAATCTCAGTGCAGCCATCGGTGATTCAAGAACAACCGCGTCCCCAGTACCATCAATCGTTGGATTGGTAGAACCCTCTGCCGTAATACTAGCATTAAATTCTCCGAAATTCGTACCATTCATTTTGATGATAACCTGCTCGCCAATCGCTAAAGATTTAGGCAACTTCACATCAGCGCTAGCCGTGAGAGATTGAGCCCATACATTCAAGCCTTCGCTTGCTATTAAGTTTTGCGTATCTGCGGCCATCCACACGTTAACTCCGATGGGAGCACCGGATACAGACAAAACACCGTTGGTGGCAGTAACACCAGCACCAGCCAGGAAGTCAGCATAGTTAGTCAAAGTAACAGTCTTCAACACTGAAGAAGCATCTGCATCTTGGAAGGTGATTTTATCACCAGAAGCCAAGTTGCTTCCGGCGCCGATATCAGCAATACCAGTAAAAAGGATATTAGTACCTTTCGCCGTCAAGTCACCGGACTGTCCAAGAGCTTGGAAGTTATAACTTCCGCCGCCTGAAGCGTAGAGTTCTAAGCGACCAGCACTGTCTTGCGCACTACCTTCAAGTTTCACAACCGTATTTTGGGATGTGTTTTTGATGTGAAACTGTGCAGCTTTGGCATTAATTGCCAACTCAACAGCATCATGGCCATCAAGTGGATCACGCATTGATATCGAACCAGAATATATATCAGTGTCGTCACCAGCTTGTGCGCCAAACTCCAACCACAGTCTCTGATCAACGCCATCGGAGCTTTTGTAGAGCTTAAGCTGACCAAATTCTTTGGTTCCACCATCAACAACATCAGACAGCACCATAGTCTCTCCAGATTCATCAGAAAGCTTCAATCGTCCACCCGAAGTCAGTGCATCCAATTGGACAACTGTAGTGCCATTGGTTTGATTCAACTCCAAGCCACCACCTTGGGGTGAGGCGTATCCGTAAAACACTTCTTGTCCGGCATCATCACTAAGCGCGAACAAACCACCATCGGCATTGCGGCTCATCCTACTTTGCCATCGTGTTCCGTCTGCTTTATAGACAGAAACAAACGCGTCATCATCGCCGGCCTCAGCAAGAACCTGAGTAGCACCATCGTCCTTCTTAAAGCTAAGAGAAGCACCATTTTGGAATCGTTGCAACGTGGCAACAGACATGCTGGCATCTTTATCCATAATACTAATAGAACCAGTAGCGAATCCAGCATCGTCACTAGGAGCAGCAAAACCGCCAATCTTGACCAACGCGACGGGAGCAGTAACACCACTAACAAACGTTTGAAGTGCACCAATTCTTTCTCCATTATCTTGATAAATGTAAGCTTTGAGTGCGTTTTCGCGCGCTTCGTGGGCGAAACGAAGTTTGAAAAGACCACCCTCGGTGTCACCCGTCAAGTCGCCGAGTTTTCCACCAGAATCTTGAACCACAACCTCACCTCGTCCGGTGTTCACATTAAGCTCAACGGCTTTGTCAGTCGAATTGCTATAAAGTTTAAGACCGCGATCTGGGTCATTTGACGAAATACCGGCGTCCAATTTAAGAATTCCAACTCCTGCCGAATTCAAAGTCAGTTGTCCGGCTTTGTCCGTAGAACTTTGCGCCTGTTTAGAACCAAGAATCGCAACATCACGCTCCATGTTGTGTTCATTACTTAGGGAGATATCTCCACCTTTCTGGTATAATGATCCAGAGGCGATGTAACCGCCTGATTGAAATTTATAAGCCATATATAAAACCCTCCATATTATAGTTTTTGTTTTGGCTTTCTGACAGCAACGTGCCAGAAAAAAACGAACCGCAGTAGCGCATGCGCACTACCACGTATCACTCTTAATTAGAGAGCATGCTCTCGAAAAGAGTCCGCCGTGAATCTTTTTTTTGCCTACTCAGATGTCAGTACAAGAAATACTTACTAGTGCCGTCACAAAATAACTGAATAGATGAATATGAAGACTGCAAAACAACAGAATTTTGACCGTCAATTTTATCTGCATTATTTGCCGTATTAATTGTGATATTGTTGAGATTTGCTGATCCACCCACATCTTTAATAACTAAAATTTGGCCATTATGTAAAGCGTTGGCGTTTTGAAGTTGGATGCCTATTGGTGCCGCAGTACTGTTCGCCGCGATGACATAATCATCGATTGAAGCTGTGCCGTTGGTGCTCATATTACGAACGTTCAAAGTCAAAGTGCCGGCGATCTGCAAGACATTATTGGTATATAACAACCCTGCCGACCCACTAATAGCATTACCACCCTGCATCACCTGGATCGAACCAGAAGGTCCTGCTCCATCAGCGGGAGGAAGATTGGTGAGCCCTGCGGCAGACCCATAAAACACTGACGCAGAGATATTAGCGCTGGCGCTGACTTCACCCAATACCGTTAATTTGGGAGTCTCTAGGCTGCCGTTAAACTTGATGGAGTTTTCGCCTACCAAGTGATTGCTATCCGACCCAATGGTGACCAAATTGTCTTCATAGGCATTTGCAACAATACGAGGAACACCCACAATGTCAGATGCGTCACCTTCAAGAGTGCCAGATATTACTCCCACAATCTTGTTAGTTAGAGTTTGCCCGGGCAAAGGACCAAAATATGCGGGAGGGACAACACTTCCAGAGAGCTTATTATATGCCATTTAGCTACTCCTTAAATCAAAAGACCCACCAATTTGCGCCATCAGAAAACAAGTTGACTGCGGGTCGGTCGCCGGCAAGCTGATAAGTTGCTCCGGCATCTATGGTGTCTCCGGATGAAGCATATAGGGTGATCTTTCCGCCGCCGCGCCCGATTGCTGTCAGTTCGTCTTTAAATATACAGATAGCGCCTTGGCCGGCAACGGACGCGCTATGTACGCGGATGTCAAGAGAGGCGGGGGGACCCGCAACACTATAGATACCAACTGTGGCAGAAGATGTAACCAAGTCCGTTGTAATGCGATCATATCTCATGGCGAGAGTATTGGCAAAAACCTGTTTTGAGTAAGCATTCGTAGTGAGGATGGCATTACCAGCTTCATTTTCAACCACCAAACTACCAGTTCGTGCATGAATATCGTCATTAGTGTTACCCATCCACGAGGAACCGCTAACATCTATACGTGTGACGTCTTCAATCTGATAATGACTGGCTGAAATTGCGCCGCTTACAACGAGTGTACCGGTGAGCGTTAAAGTGCTCGGTCCATAACTACCATAAGCATCTTGATGATAGACAAATTGCGAAGAACCCGTCGCTGTGCTAGCGGTCTTCAAAAACTGAACAGACTTAAGTGGTCCGCCTACCCCTCCGCTGCTTCCAGTGCAGTTAACATATGCCCAACCAAAACTACCCATAATATTTTATCCTCTCGTTCATGAATCTATCCCCGAACCTGTTAAATCAAACATGCTGCCGGTCGGAATGGTGGTAAGATCTGCTTGTACGGAATAAGAACAATCTCCCCCTACCGCAGATAAATAGATTTCTTTTGTTTTTATGTTCATGGTTAATTTGTCATTTTTGTTCTCGAGCTTCCAATAATGCTTATTGGTAATTACCCCAGGATAAGACCCTGTGTGTTTTAAACCCATATATATGGCGCCCCCTCCGGCATCGCTAGCGGCCGGGTACCCCGAGGGTACTTCGGTTTCATACTCTCCGTATGCTGGATTGGGCATGCTGGCAGATGCGTTGGGAAAATCGGGATTATTGTTCAAAATAGCTCGACGTTCTATAGATCTGTTCCATAGCTTGCTCGTAGTATCGTCTGGCCACCCATCACTTGTGGCATTCGTATCAAAATTATACCAAATCAACTTTTGTGCGTTAACGTTATCTAGTGTCCAATTCCAGTTCCACTTCTCTTTGTCTAGCGCCGATCCTGTTGGCGTGGCGATATAAAATCTGCCATCATCAGGAACGGGTATACTCGCAGAAGCATTAGGGAAAGTCGCACAACTTCCGGTAATAGCACGAGGCTCCGTAGAATTATTATATAATATGCTGGTGGTATCGCCGCTATTTCGATTGCAATCATACCAGATCAATTTTTGTGCGTTAACGTCGTCCAAAGCCCAATCCCAGTTGAATGATTTATTATCAATCGGATAAAGCCCCTTTGCTGGATGTCGAATGCTGGCGCTAGCAAAGGCAACAGAAGAAGTAACATTTGTGGCTTCATTATCTATGATAGAGGTAGTGTCTCCTGTGCCATCATCCATCTTCCAATGTAGGCATTTCTGAGCGCGGCGATCTCCGTAAGTGTCATTAAACCAGAAATTGTAGGTTGGACTGAGAGGTATGCAGCTTGCATTGATGCCAAAGTAAGATAGGCTAGCGTCGCCATAAGGTGATCGTATTTTGGTGCTGGAATATCCCGCGAGGCCTTTATCTATAGAGAGATCTACACCATACTCAACCGTTTTGCTCAAAGAAGCTGTTAGCCCGGACCATCCGGGGTCGCCTCCAGCATGGAAAACATCAAAATCTGTACCATATTTAGCTACTGTCCCATCACCGGTTCCATTGATCATGTGACAAAAATTAATAGCCGCTGTCTGGGGATATCCATTTCCGCCGCCTGCATTGCCAATAAGAAAGAATGTGTCGTCAGTGGCGGTGCCGCCGCCACCTCCTGGTCGGTAGGAAGGCATTCCTGTCATCGCTCTAAATCGAGACAAGGTGCCAACGAAAGGCCAACTGCCATGATAATTAGCGATATCTAAATATCCAGTGTTGGTCACCCCTGAAAAAATGATACCTCGCGCATTAGGATCAGCGCAAGGGGCAGTTGCAAAGCACCACTTGCCATAAGCATTGTTGGTCGCCAACATTTGTGTATAATCATATTCATCGCCGCTATTGTAAACAGTGGTAATGTCCCCTGCCGTAAGCGCACGATCCCACACAACCATATCTCGGAATCGATATTCAGGACTCTTGTCGGAGGTAGAAGCAAACGGATCACCAAATGACAAATAACTGTACTTGGTATTATGCATCCAGTTTCCAGCCGGAATACTCCATGCTGTATCGTTCCATGTAATCTCGTCCATTCCGCCGGCGTCATTAGATTGATAGAGCGTAGGTGTTGTCCGGCTCAGCCTTAAGGCATAAAATCGCCAATTTGTCTGATTATATCCATTAGAACTAGTGGCGGCTGGAAATGTTTCAGTGCCGGCGAATGCCGAACCTGCATTGCTAGCAGAAAACTGCTGAACGGCTCCTTGAAAAACGAACTTGCCATTGCCGGCAGCAGTTTGAGTCTTCAAATAGACTGTGGCTTCACTTGTCTTGTCCTCAGAAAAACCAACTATAACCGGCTCTTCTGCACCCAAAACGGTGTTAGCGTCTCCAGCCCAGTTAGAAGATGACAACATCCCCCACCATGTAACTGTCATCTCAGTTCCCATGGTAGAACCATCGGGCCATAGGCTAGCCTGTGCCATGCCACCAGCATTGGTCGTATCAATCGTTTGATAAGAACTAGATCCAAACAAAGTAGAATAAGGAGACACACTGTCCGATCCGGTCGGCATCGTTCCTTGGGTTGTGCCGGCAACCAAATCGGTCCAGCCCGTCACGGCATCTGAGGTAAGGGCGCGCATGCGCAAATATTGGGCTAAACTAGAATCCTGTTCGGAAGACACCCATGTATCAACGCCACCTTCAGTGTTCGGACTCATGGAAGCCGACAGTCCAGGGATTCCTTCTGTGATTCCTCCTGGCATCGTGGTGGCATTAACTTTATATTGAGCAGTTGTTCCCAGTCCGTTGATGGCATCGACTAAGTTTTTGGCGCTATCTGCTGCTGATGACTCTAGTTTAATCACCATATCAACTTCGTCCGTCGGATCGCTTCCGGGGAGCGTATTTACCTGCTGAAGAGTGATATCCTTAAATTCGCTTAAAGTGCTCCCATTCTGCTTCCATCCTTGTGGTAAGCGAATTTGAAATTGTGAATTGTTTTGTCCATTTACTACACTAAATCCTTTGTTGCCGCCGGTATAAGCATATTGATCTCCGATCGCCTGAGAAGCTTCGTCTGTCTTGGTTCCGAATGTTCGTTGATAACTTCCATCGCGAGAATACACAAAACTTGACGATGGATAAGAAGTTCTCACCGGGAGAGGTGTTTCATAATCGACATTGTTGTGTTTTGCAAAAATGGCAGTTATGTCAGCTTCAATCAACGCACGATCCCACACAACCACATTGCGAATCTGTTGGGGTGCGGTTTCTGGATTTTGATTATAAGCATCCCCTATGGTCAAATATGAACACTCCGACGAAGCAATGGTTTTTCCCGGGTCATAAGCCCTATTGATCTTGTGAATTCCGTTTATATAAATATCGACCGCAGCGGCAGATTGGACAATAGTGTAAAATTGCCATTCGTGCCAATTGCTTCCCGGGATATTAAAATTGGTGCCATAAGCGGGATGAGCATAAGAATCAGTGGCGGCATCAAAAGCGCGACCTCGCATAGAATAATCTTCACCACTACTCCCGTAAACCCTAAAGCGCCACTTTCCCTCCGAGGCACCATTGGTAAGAGCAGCAAACCCCACCATGGTCCGCATGTCGGGCCACACCAAATCTCGTGAGGTACATTTCGCCCAAAACGACACTGTGAATTCTCGACCGTTAGTAAGCCACAGCTTTCCTTGTGTCATAGTGCCTCCGCGATTCGCCGTGGAGGGTGGTCCAGCGCTTCCTGTTGCGGTAATCTCGTAACACCCATCGATGGGTGACCCATCGTCCGAACTATAAGGCATGTTGGCTACAGCATTCGATGTCATGAATGCGCCGCGATCATCGCTGTAAGGGGTGCGTATGCGCAGATATTGAGCCAGTGATTGATCTTGATCTTCGGCAACCCACATATCAACGCCGCCTTGAATATTGGGACTCACAGATGCTGAAAATCCTGGAAGACCTTCGGCTATACCACCCGGCATCGTCGTGGCATTAACGTTATATTGATCAGTTGTTCCTAATCCATTGATAGCATCGGTAAAATTAATTGCGCTATCTAAAGGAGTGATAGGGCTGTTTTCGCCGGCTTCTCCCGTCCAAACGCGCACCAACATATCATCATATGTGGGGGCTGCAACGGGGGTGGCTGTTTGTCCGGTAAGGCGAATATTTATGTCTTTGTATTCAGTAAGTGTAACCCCGTTATGTTTCCAGCCTGCCGGCAAGCGAATCTGTACGGTGGAATCCGACTTTGGTGCCATAAAGCGCCAGCCCTTATCGCCTGATGTATAAGTATATTGATCAGAGTAAGATGCTCCCTCCGATGGTGATCCGGCACGAGTACTCGGAAAGGTCCGTGTATACGCCGTACCATCAGCAAACGAGAAACTGGAAGAAGGATAATCGCGATTAAGGAGGGCAATCTTGTAATCGTATTCGGTGCCAGAGTTATAGATAGCAGTAATATCCGCATCTTTCAATGCGCGATCCCAAACGACCAAATCTATTATATTGATTTGTGCACTCTCGTTAGTGTTGTTTGGGTCTCCTATTTGAAGATATCTAACTAAATTACCAGTATCTATCACCTCTCCTGGATTTGCTGTTATGGTTTTCTCGGGAGTCGTATTTCCGTTCATATGAAGAGAAAGTTGATTTTTAGTTTGAACAAGCGTATAAAAATTCCAATCCGTAGAGGTAAAGCTAGGTGTCCAATCCGCATTCACCAAATTACCATCAGCGGTTCTGAATCGCATCTTATAGGCGCCGCCTTGGATCCGCAAACTCCAACGACCCTCGTTTTGCCCCGCCGGGGACACCGCAAGCCCAACTATAGTAGAGTACGAGAGGGCTGCGTTTACTTTAGCCCAAAACGAAATAGAAAACTCTTTTCCGTTAGTTGTCCAAGCTTGACCTTGGGTGACCGCACCACCATCACTGTTGGTTACCTTATAAGATCCGTTATCAATCTGTCCGCCAGCCGAAGAATCCAACTGAATACTCACATTACGAGTCACAGAGGGAAACTGAATTCGTATGGTGTCGCCCGAGGTGGCAGTCGCCGCCCTAACAAACGGAGTGCCAGAAACCTGATAACTGCCAACGTTTCTTAAACCAGCCGTAGGAGTGTATGTTTTGTCTGCCATGCTTAACTCGTTATTCCTGGTCCAGTAAGTGTGTACATTCTGGCGGCAGGAATTCCAGTTAGCGATGCATAAAGCGTATAATCAATCGCCGCTGACGAGCTAACAAAAACCTCTTTGGTCTTCATGTTAAAAGTTTGTTGATCGCCACCACTAATCGTATAGCGACATGATACTGGTGAGGCCGCATTAAAATAGACTTCCATGGGATCGGTAGCATGCCGATTTAAAACCACAATTTGTTTTGTAACATCGGGGAATTCAATTGTTCTTCCGCTAATATTTAAAGATCCGGTGACACAATATGGACGGCCGGACACTTGATAGGAACCGACATTGTTTATACCCACATCATAAATAAAACTACGTGACATTATACTCCCTCCAATCCATCTAGTGAATACATGTGTCGCGTTCCAATGGTTGTTAGCTCAGCAGCCATTTGTATCCCGCTGGCAGCGGAAGCCGACGCATAAATAAATACACACTTAACGTCCATGTTAAGAGTCTTGCCGGCCGGCAGCACAAGCTTGTTCACAGATGATCCCGAAAAATATAAATATAAGTCGTTAGAGCCTGTGTTTTGCACTAAGATATTTTTCGTTACATACGGAAACGTGAATTGCTTCTCTTGTGCAGAAAGATTGGAAGCAGTCAGATATGGTATACCTGCCACTTGATAGGAGCCGACGTTACGCAGCCCTGCTGTATAAATGTTTGTACTCATAAATTAACCCAAAAAGATGTAGAACTATTAAATAAGTAGTTATTTTTTGTAGTTTCGCATTTGTTTTTTCAATCTCCGCTGTCTCTTTGCCTCTTCTCGTTTTCGAGCGCGTTCGGCTCTCATTCGCTTTTCTCGCTTCTTGACAGAAGGCTTCTTGTGAAAGCGCCGATCACGCACTTGTTCAATGATGCGTTCTTTTTTTACCTTCTTAATAAACTTGCGAATCATACGATCTACATTGCCTTTGCATTCTTTAGCTGTCACACTTGCGTATACTAATTTCTTACTCATTTCATTTCTTTCCAAATGCGACTGGCGTCGCCCAAGAGAGAGCTAATGTCAACGCCCGAATCGCTCGGATCATCCCCCAACACGCTAGGCATAGCTGTTTGTCCAGCTTGTCCAGCTTTCGTGAGAGGTTCAGTCCCTTCGAATAAGTCGACGCCATTGTAAGAGTCTCGCCCGATGGCATCCATCATGCTTTGACGTTTAACTTTCATAGCGTCCCGGGACTCTCTCATTTTGGCCTTCATTTCTTCATCTTCCGCATTGCGGCGAGGACGTGGTTTTCGTTGAGGGCGCGGTTGCTCTACTACCAAATTAGACTGCATGCCTTTAGCAACTTCCGATACAATGGTGGACAAGACTCCCTCTTCTATTAAGGCTTCTTGTATGCATTCTTTAACTATCGGCTTTATTAGATCTTTTAGTTCTTGTTTTTTCATTTAATACTCTCGAAAATTCTTCACTTAAAATGCGGCCAAGTTGTTTTTTACTAATACCTTCTTGCATTGTGGGATCGACCACATCCACGGTACCCACATTCTTTTGGGCTGTTACGCCGGCGGCGCTAATCAATTTACGCAAATATTGCATCAACATTCCCACGTTTTGCTTATATACGCCCATTCTTTTATCAGGGTTTTTGGCGATGAAGCTTGTATAATTCTTGCCATACCATTTCTTATCTTTAGGATCTCGAATCGTGTTCATAACTTGATTAGCAATCTGAGCTAGCTGATCGATTTCAACAGCCTCAAGCTCCTTCTGAAGCGCTCGAGTAACTGCTTTGGCTAAGATAGAGTTCCCGTCTTTCCCGGGCTGAAACATCCGCAGACTTGCGCCTGATCCGGCGGCTTTGCCACGAAGCCGACCTTTGGCATGCCTGCGTTGTCCTTTGTTAAGTTTTACATTATCTGCCGACCCATAAGATCCTACTTTGCCAGTACGGTCTTTTTTCTTTTGTCTCGCTCCATACTCTTCATTCAAAGGAAACAAATTGGCAAAGTCAATTTCAGTGATCACTACTTGGCGTTGAATACTTTCGCCCACATCAATATGAGCCTTTTTATCAATCTGTGCCAATGCGGGAAACAGAGCAGCCCTGAATGCTTTGAAGGTGGGCTTAAATTCTGGCTTATTCATCGCCGCTCCAAGCCGCTTTTTAATAATCTGGTCGATTTTCTTGGCGAGCTTTGGTCCCAGGGCGCCTTTGCCGCCGGGATGAAGCACCATGCCCATTGTCGACAATTCGGTACCCGGGATATCCAACACATCACCGCTAGCCGCAGCGCTGGCGCTTGCTGGTGGTGCAGATAAAGGTGATACCGTGGCAGTCGGTACTGGTGTAGCACCGGGCCCGGGAGCGGTTGGGGATGTGGGGCTTGAGCTAGGTGCTTCTTCTTCCTCTTCATCACCAAAGGGTCCATAAAACCTTCCCACAGCTTTGTTTATTTTGTCGCCGGCGGACCAGCGAGAGACTTTTCGACCCAGGTCTCCAAAAAAACCTTCTTCAATATCTTCAGATTCCTCCAGGTAACTTCGCCATGCCTCCATAATTTCTTTATCATTTGTAAAACTTGACCAATCACTCATTTTCTAATACCTCATTAAGTAACCTATTTATCTTATCGGCTCTAGTAAAGACTCGGTTTTCATAATCTCTAGCCTCTTTCATCATGAAGGCACCAGGAGTAGATGGCTCCGATACCATATCGAAACAAATCAATTGAAAATCATCTTCTACAATAGTTTGTCCATTGTGTTCCGTAACGGATCCCATCCCACGAGAGGAAATACCGATACTAACGCCACCCCTAACCAATTCTTGAAGAATTTTTCCGGACGGAGTGTTAAGAACTTGAATTTTTCCCATCACATTCTTGCCTTCCATCCAACAGGAGGTTACAAGATGAGAAGCATTCTTAAGATTAATAACAGAATCTTCAGGATGATCTAGTTCGCCTAGGGCTCTCTTTTCCTTAACTAGCTTTTGATAATTTTTTACTTCGTTCATAAGAACAGAGTGTGGGTAGACCCTACCATTGCCGTTAACAGTTTCCGCCATTTGCATGATACCGGAGAGCATCATACCACCCTCGGATACAAAACGCTTCTCTTCTTCTGTCAATAAATCCTGACAAACTCCGCCTTCGCAAAGTTGGTAATATTCTCTTAAAAGTTTTTTACTCATCGATTTCACCTATAAAAAACGGGCGCTACCCGCGTGAGTCAGCAGCCTGACTTGCATCGCCTAACTGGCTGTATCATCCACCTTGTTGTGCAAATACCATTCTTCATCGTTTGTTACCTCATGTTTTCGTTGAATCTTTATTCCATGATCTCCAAAGATCATATTTAGAATATATGACGTTCCCGAAGACAACCACCCCAAAAGGAAGAAATTTGTTATGGAAACATCAAAACTAAATAGTTCAGTAAACGGAGAAAGTAGCATTAAAAACCACCCCACATGAAACCCGACACACATTGGGCAATGGAAAACCTTCCCATAACCCCGCAAAAACTGCTTCGAAGGTCGTATTCTTTTTAAAAGAGGCATATCGCTATAGACTAAAATCTGAGTTAAGCCATAAGCTATAAGTGTAAAATATATAAATTCCATACGCCTTCCTTATATTGTGTATAAATAATTTATACCATACGAATCTCTCATATATCCGGGACGAATCGATCCCTTGTCGGTAGCCTGGGGGACTTCACCAAGTTTGGTGGAGTCTGCATTATCGGGATGAATAAGTTCATCATCAGCCATCGAGATTATAGCCTCAGTAGATTCAAAATAAGGTCGCTCTTCGTCAATAAATTTAGATATATTTACCAACGCCAGTTTTGCGGAATTGATACTCTCTTTGAACGGCTGTTGTAATTCGGCCTCTATAGCTCCGCAAACAGCGGAGCCCTGAATAGATTCTGCCACTACGATTCCGCGCTTTCGCAAATGAGTAAAAAGACGATTTTGAGCACCATAAACCAAATCATTCATAGTCTCTTTGGGGAAAGCTACAACTTTGTTGGTTGAAGGTGAAAGAACAATATCAATATCTCCATGATCAAATATCATCAAGTCTCCATTAACAGACTTGCGGATATCCATCTCTAGGCGAATAGTTGCCTTTTGTTCTTCTTTCCCAATTGTAACTTTAATCGCCATTTTCAAAGATTTCCTGTTCTAATTGTTGCGTCCTTAAGATCGCCAAGATCATATCATCAGTAATTGGTGAGGATTGGTATGCTTCCAGCTTCTCAAAAACTTGCTCAGTTTTTTGTAACATATCTGCGTCTTTAAGGATTTCTGGGGAGTTGCACATGTCTTGCTTTCTTGCGCGAAGGCGTGTGATTTCCTGGACCAAAAACATCTTAAGCGACAAGGCGTTATCCGAAAAGGCAGAAATATAATTATTCAACAAAGTTTTCTGATTTTCTAGTAACTCAGTGTCATACTTGGTATTAAAGCGATTTACAAAGGAAGACACCACAACATCGTCGACGGGAGCGTTCTCTGTGGGGTCGCTTTCTTGACACATCATATCGGTGAGTTGACCCTCTAACATAACACATGCGCTCGGCGAAAGTTTATCAGAAAAAATCTGATCAATTGTGGCCAATGTTTTATAATTCGGAACAAAATTATTAAAAAACTTGGGTGTCAATTCCTTGTTCACATCTTTAATCAATTCCGTTTGGCTTTTAAATAAACCTTCTTTATCTAAAAGTCGCGAAGCTAATTTTGCTTCTTTTAGAATCTTTTCGCTGGTCTCTTGGGATAAGTTCTGATTCTCATAAAGCGAACGATAACACTGAAGATGTCGAAAAAGAATAGTGTCGGGAGAAAAATGCTCCTTAACAATGGCTATCGCAGCATCTCTACGCTCACTATTTTCTTTCAAAATAGCTATTGTTATCTCTTTAATTAAAGCTTCAAAAACGAAAGCAGTGTTCCTTTTTTTATTGTGTTTAATCTTCATTAGTTATTTGCTCCGTTGGTGTGTTGGTCTCCAAGTCTTCGATGAGGGTGCGAATAGATTCATTTAACTGAAGCATTTTTCTTTCCTCAGCCTCTTCTGATCTATTATAAGTAGGGTCTTCGTATTCGTAAATCCCCGCACCCAAACCCTGCATTGTGGTCATACCTTTCAAATCAGAATAACCGGGCATCACATTCCGTATACCCGAACTCGCTTTTTGTTGGCCTCCATGTGCCACGTAAGAACGGCTTCTGGCGCCGGCAGGTCGTCGATCTACTTTCTTTGGAAAATGTTTCTTCCCTTTAGCTTGGGGCTCTAGAGACTTGTTTGTGGGGACATTGCGAGATCCTGGTGGAACCGCCAACAGTGGACTTTCGTCTCCGCCGCCAGCATCGCCGGCTGGCATCTCTGTGCCTCCGCCTAACTCTTCGCCTCCCAGATCTCCGCCAAGATCACCACCAAGATCACCTCCCAAGTCGCCTCCTAGGTCGCCGCCTGCGCCGTCGGCTGCCGCCGCTTCAGCAACAGCTTGAAGGGCTGCATCTTGTTTTCGATCATAAAAAAGCTCTCGTTGGTTGCGTATAAAATCTTCATGAGACATACCAAAGACATTTTCAGATACCCATCTACGGGAAAAGAAGCCCTCAGTAGCAGAAGCAGCAATATCAAACTTAGACTTCCAGTGTTCCAGTTCTTGTAATTCAGCAATCTTAGAAGGGTTATTTAGAGAAAGATTAAAAGACAACAAATCATCGCCGCGAAAGCCGAGCGTATAAAGATGAATAATTCCTATCTTTTCTAGCTCAGCTATAATAACGCGCTGGAGTCTTTGGACGGTTCTAGCAAATCGAATGTCTTTCTGCGCTAGCGTAGTCTTGTCCTCAGAACCTTCTTCGCCCATGGATAAGTAAGCTTGGGGTACTTTAAGTGCAGAAAACAATTTATCACGCAAATATTTGATGTCATCTATTTGTGTAATGTTTTGTGCTCCAGCCAGACTCTGAATTTCGGTTACTGATCCGGCGCGAACAGGGATAAAATAATCCTCTTCGATAGACATGGGGTTATATCTTAAATCGACACGGCCAGTCTTAGGGTCTACCACGCTATGTCTCTTTAGTTGAGAAACAATCTTTTGCATATATTGTTCGACATCCTGCGGGGCTATGCCCCCCACATCAATCTTGAACACACGCCTTTCAGAAGAACGAATTACGCGATAAGCCATCATTGCATCTTCCATAAGAACAAGCTGTCGCCAAATGCGACGAGCAGGTTCGAGAATAGATGTTCCATATGGAGCATACTTGTCGTTACCCAAAATTCGAAAGTGTGCGACTTGCCAATTCTCAAAAGTCATTCCAGCAGAATTCCACTGATATTGGACATAATTGGGGTTTGTCGAATCCTGACCCTCGAGTCTCTCGATTTCAGGGGAGGGAAGAGCAATAACCGACTTAACTCCGTATTTCTCGTCTATATCTAGATACAGAAAGAAATCGCCATATTTAGACATTGTGCGGGCCCATCCGAATAAGTTATACTCAAGATTTAATATGTTGCTGTATAAGCTCGCCAACACTGCTTTGATCTCTTCATTCGCGCATTTGATATTAAGCATAGGTCGAAGATCGGAATAGGTCGTCATCTCATCGGCATAAATATCTAGTGTTGACGCAATCTCTGGCATGTACTCCATTTGATCGAAATCAATATAACGCTCTCCACGACGTTGGTTTTGGATTGCATTAGCCGCAATGTTGTCCAAAGGGTTATACAGAGTCTTCTTGAACTGTTGTCCGGAGGCAGACTTGAATCGCGATGAAAACTTATCTAAATGCTGTCGTCGTATCCGTCGACCGGACTGCGAACGATAGTTAACAATTGGTCCCGAAAAAAGCCGCGTAAGTGCTTTAAAAAGCTGGGACTGGTTATTAACAGGGTTGTTACCTTTTTTAACTGGTGGCGCCATATGTTATCTCACTTTATAATCCATTTAAATTGATCGTATAAATTTTTTGCATCTACAACTTTGTCGGCTAAATTATCCGATCTATATCCTATTTGACCTTTCACTTGTGTATTCATTGTTGTGCGCGTAGTAAATATTGCATCAACAAACGCTTTCTGATAATTAAGGTCTCGAGCGCTTGACTGGATTGCAGTATCCCGCACCCAACAAGCTATAGCCAGGGCCATAATAAGATCATCATGATACCCCTTCATTGCCTGGGGTCTACCGTTGTTCCAAATAAAAGTTTTCATTTCGTTGACAGTCCGCGAAGAATATAGAGTAATTAGTTTATTTCTTATAAACTCTTCTAATTTCGCAATAATTAGCGGCCGGGTCTTGGCAGTTGTGGAAAACCCAGCTACTGAGTTGCTGCGCACTTCGGCTTGGTGTTGTTCGATATATTCATGTGTAGACTTAATAGAATAATAAAGATTAGGATAAGCATATTCAATTAATTTATCCAACACAGTGTATCCGATATTGTTATTCTCTACTACCAACATCGCGTTGCCAAATTCTCGACCAACCTGATTTAACATGTTGGCATACAGATCCGGAGTGGGCTTTCCTTGATATTCCCCGATGATCTCCATAGTTTCTAATTTAAGAAGATGGAAAGTGGAATAGTCAGCAGCGTCTCCGCGAGCCACGTCAACAACCATAAGGTAATTACAAGTAGGATCAAATTCTTCCCAGATCCAAAAGTTTCGATCGAATCCGGTTCTATGTTTTGGTTCTTTGACATTAGATAACATCCATTCCATGCAATCTGGATCAATAACTGTTTCACCAGATGTATTAAAATTACACTCAAGCTCTTGCGCAATTTGTCTCCGAGACATGTTTCGCGTCTCTTTCTTAAACCACTCTTCGTCTCTATCCGGATGGACCTCCCACTTAAGAGTTGTTAAATTAAAGTTATTGATGTTGCTTTCGGCATCTTGACATGTTTTGTGAAACCAGTTTCCAACGCCGTTCGGAGTAGAAAGCGCGATACAGCGCCCACCGGTCGAAAGAGTGGGGTATAAACCTGTCCAAAGATCTTCCAACCCTTCGATGTGAGCAGCCTCATCTAACACAAGAAGCGACAATGCTTCCGAACGCCCGGCATCGCCTGAAGTCGAAGTAGCCTTAATAGTTGAACCGTTCGAAAGCTCAAAGGACGTTCTATTGTCTACATCAATCTTAGAGATCGATAGCCACGATGGGAGATTTTTCATGATGCTTTTGACTTTTTTAACTAAGTTTCCTGCTGTGGCAAACTTGGTGGCCATCACGAGAATGTTCTTGTCTCGATGAAAAAGCATCATCCAAACAATGTAGCCGGCAGTAATGGTTGAAATACCTAACTGCCTAGCCTTCAAAATAACATTGAAGCGATAGTCATTAAAATCCTTAAGAAGTTCATCCTGAAAGTCGTATGTGTTGAAAAGAATAAGCCCATGCAGCGGATGAGAAATTCGAGCATACGTTTTCAAAAAATAAGAAGGATCTTTACCACATTTGAGGATTTCAGCAACTTGTTGTTTTTTAGTTAACTTGAAGCTCATATGTCATCTTAATCTTTTCTCGTATCATTCTTCGGGCGGGTACCCCACCCTCCTTGTTCAAGAAATGTTTTCCACCCGGCATCGACGCGATTATGAGAGGGAGCCTCTATTTCCATATCTTCTCCTAATCCACCTACTTTATAATGCTTCTGGGCAGTAACCCAGGAGCGCACTCTAGACGAGTTTTCCACACGAATATCAATTTCACCATCTTCTGTTAAGGTTATACTATTACCAGTGATTTTCTTATATTCTTTCTTGAGCCAGCCAGCAATATCAGTTAGGCGTTGATCTGTCTCTTCTTCAAAACCGCCGGCATACACTTCTTTGAGTTTGATTTCAGATTGATAACTCAAACACATCATGTCTCCGTAAAATTTGACGTTAAAACCGTCCATCACACGCTGATCGATCAATGCATCACCCTCTTCACGACGCAAAATTCCTGGCTTCACTGGCTCATAGTCTTCGCCCAGTGCTCCATCATAAGCATTTGCGGCCGCTTGCGCTAGCCCTTGTATAATTTCATAAGTTGTTGCCATTATTCGGTCTCCATCCTGTTAGCCATCTATCTTCTCTCCCTTCCACATATTTGATGTAACAGTCATTGCAGCAGTCAAATTTTGACAAACATACATCATCCATCACGCCTTTAGGAAAATTCCTACAAGTAGGGCAAGAAATTAAAGATTCTCTATTAAGTAGTTTTTTTGAAACCTTTACACCATTTACATCTACTTTTTCTTGGGACTCGTCATTCTTCCGTACTTTGCGATAAAATTCTTTTGATTGCTCCAAATATTCTCTCTCTTTCTCTTCATCCCAATTCGCCTTCGGATTCTGTATTGCTTCCTCGCCATATTTCTTTGAAATAGCTTTCTCGATCGCAGCGATTTTATTTGGGTCATCACTCATTAAACAGCCTGTAGGCTCCATAAGAAGAGGCAATTCCCGCTGTCACACCACCGGCGAACCACCACCACTTATTTGTTGAAGAAACTTTACCCAAGGTCTGTTGTAGTTTATCTATTTGAATATTGCTAGATTGTTCGAGCAATTCATATTTTTTCTGAAGGGTGTTGTATGCAATATGGTGGTTATCGATTTCTAGCTTGTGGGCAGTTTGGATTTTATAAATCTCATATTCCATCTTCAAATCACAATCGAGCCTCAAATCCTCGACAACCACCACCATCTCAGCCATGGCGGTGGGATCAAAAAGCCCCCCTTCATAGACTGCACACTGTCCCTCACCTAAGAATGTAAACTTTCCGTCCTTTCCATAAGCAACCGAACTAAGGAGTGTATTTAATACCAAAAGTATTGCTAATTTCATTGGCTAACTCATCCTTGTTATGAGTGAATTGTTTGGCTAGCGTAGTTTTTCGTTTTTCGCTAAATTGTTTATTCTTTTTCTTTTGTTCATTATAATCTTTCTCAATATTTTCCATCGCTTCTCGATAGAGATCTATTGCTTTGTTTTTTTGAGCCATCTCTTGAGCATGAATCTTGTTGAGTTCACTTATTTGAGATTTAAGTTCTTCTTGAGTAGTTTCATATGTATCTTTCATTCGATCCTGATCTACTCGCATTTTACCAATTATAATCACCGATAGAATAATAAGTAAAATCTCTCTCCAGTATTTTTTGAAGAGAGAAAACAGTTGCAAAAAATTAACCGTTATCACCCCACGCCTTTAAGTTTAGCGATACCATCAATAACAGTTTGTCCGCCAATATAAAGCGCCGAGATAATAACCCAATCTCCGGATTCCAATCCAGACGTCACCATCAAAGCAGTGGCCGTTAGCCACACCAAAAACTTTCGAGAAATTGCCTTCTCAACTAGTTTATCCAGTTTTCCTTGTGCATATTGCATCATTCGTTACTCCTTTTCGTAATCTGATAGGTTTTTAATCATCTCAGTGTTCTCATAAGTAGAGCCAATTTCTTGATCGCTGAGCTTCTCCTGTGTGAAATAAGCACTCACACAGACACCAAACACAAAGACTAATCCCAAAATAATATTCCTTTTCATTTTCCACCCCTATTAATAATATATCACATTATCCCGCACTTGTCAAGTTAATATTGAACAGAATCATTTAATCGTTGCAGTTCGCCCAATAAAGACTCCACATCTTGATGCCCCAATGACTGTGCAATCGAAATGCCCCCGTCCTCTGAGGAATTAATGCGTTCTTGAACGTGTTTTGTTGCTCCCTCTACTTTGCCTTTGTATACATCAAAAGCAACGGACCAATCCGGAGGCAACATCTCCAGTCCCGATCCAGGATGATTGTCAAATGTTTTAGGCAAGTTGGGAGCTTTCTTCGTATAGGACCATTGTCCACTGGATCCGTAAAGAAGCTTATAGAGTCTATCGATATCCCACTTTTCTAAATGTGTCTGATAATCGTCCACACTTACGTTGCTCAAAGGCAGAACGAATTCGCCATCTAATTGATCGGGAGTAACCCATGTGTAATCGCCGACTGTTGGACTACGGCTCCAATTCTTGTCCAGAGGCATCAAATCGCCGGCTTTATCGCTTTTTCCAAAAGTCGGCATATCGGTAAGCCCACCAATATCTTGTTGAGACTGAGGGGCTTTGGATACACCGTCATGGCTCGTTATAGCCGATCCAATGCCGGCACCCCCGCCAAGTCCGAGCGCCGTGGCCAAACCAAGACCTGCGAGTCCTTTTTTCCAACTAGCCTCATCCACCTGATCAATTTTTGATAGGGCAGCCAAAAGTTTAACGTTGTCATAGGTGGGTCCGATTTGTTTTTGCTCAGAGAGATAACCGCGCCATCCTTCCATTATCACTTGCATATTATGCCCCTCTTCGACTGAGTAAAGTTTTTTAAGATATTGTTTTGCTTTCTCGATCGAATCTGAGCATCCTACTTTGTCGCCTAGGGTGCCATCTGTGTTCTTTTTGTAAACACATTTTCCACTGCGAATATATGGCATTATTTATCTTTCCGATCTTTTGCCATCTTGCGGAATGTTTTAGCCAAATTGTATCGTTTGGATCCGGGAGGACACTTTTCGCTTCCGAAATTCTCCCCTGTGCACACACCTTCTGTTCCTCGGCGTTCGATATCTTTCTCTGCATCTTGAATCCAATCGTCGTCCTTTTCTTCCGAAAGTTGCAATTGAGATAGGATCATATCCAGCTTGCTCTCAATACTAGCAACCCTACTTTCGAGATCTGGTTCTTCTGCGGCAGCCGCACATGGAGAGACCTCTTCTGCATCGGGAACAGTTAGACGAGTATGTCCGCGCATGCCTCCGGTTTCTCCCGGGAGATAACCTCCCATGCCTCCAACTCGAATCTCTTCAAGTTCTTCAGCAATAAGTTTTTTAAGTTCGGATTTTGTAATTTTCATGATTATTCTCCAGTAGGTAATCCATTCATACCTAGTATAGCAATAAGCCCAGGTACGTTTTGTCGTACATATACTCCCGAAAAGAGTGTTTCGCATCGACCACCTACGTATGCGATCGCAGATTCCAAATGTTTGCTGATACGGGGATCTGCAACCATTTCTTCGGAAGCCACCAATACGAGAGAGCCGGCTGCTGCCTTTCCTTTCGGCGGAGGACAAGGAGAGCGGTTCATACAGTTGTGAAGAATCACCGACCCAAGCTTTGCGGTGTTCGGATCTTTGATCATAGTCGAACCTACAAAGCCGCGGCCGTTGTTTGCGAGACACGTTTCCAAATCTTTTGAGTCGAAAGACTGGATCGGTGAATCTTCATCTGAGAGTTTGAGCACCTGAGCCAATGACTTAGCAAACTGTGTGTTAGCAACGGGGTACAAACCAAGCATCCCGATCCTACCACGCAGAAGCCGCGTCGCTCTTTCATTATCCAACACAAAGTGAGGATAAACAGACACATCATTAAGGAGGGTGAGTGCGTTTTTGGCAATAGTAGGGTTTAACGCCTCTTGGGCAGTCGGCCATGAAACTATATAAACGACCTTACCGGTCGACTGAACCGACTGCATATATCGCTCAAAAACATTATGAAGTGCTGCAACTGACGATCCGGTGCCACCACCACCACCAGCAAAAACAAATAACCAATCGACTTTCCCAAACCTAATTCGCAATGCGTCTTCTACGACTGCGCCGTTCTGAGAAAGTATTTCTTTTCCGTAGTCAATATTCTTACCAATTCCATCTGAATCGGGAATAAGACATACATGTTCTTCGGCTACATTCTTAGGAATATCTTTTCCTGTAGAATTAACCAGAAGCGTCTTGTTGAAGCCAAGCTGTAAAAATGCGTTGGCCATCTTATTGCCGCCGCCGCCAACACCCACAAATCCGATGTTTAACGAAGACGGTGCGGTGTTGTCAGGAAGCAAATCCTCATCCGCATATTCCATTTGGAGTCCAAAATCTTCCACCATGCCAAAATCTTCGGCTTCCACCTTTTCGTGATACGTATCTTTCTCTTGTACGAAAGATGGTGGTGGCTCTGCCGGAGGCAGAAAATCAAACTCGTTCTTAGTTTCTTTCTTTTTAGTCATTTACGATTGATCCTTGTGTTGTTTGGCTCCCGTATATGCTGCTTTGTAATTAACTTCGCCTGACTTCATTTTATCCACAACTTGGCCAAGGCTCACTTGTCCAGCGTGGGTTTCGCCACCATCAAACTGAGGCATATAATCTCGCACAGGGCCCTGCGGTGGGGGGAGAGAGGATAGATTATTAGACACCACATTGACAATTTGCATCATGGTTTTCTCAGGAGACATTCCCGGCTTTACACCCCACAATTTTTGGGCGGCCGGGACATCCACTATTTTTTCTAAATATTCAGGTCCAAGAAGAGTCCCTGCTTCTGTCGATTGTCCTATTCGATCTATGATCATTTTCTTAATTGTTTGGGCATCTTTTCCTAGTATATTATCAGATGAAGCTTCATCTTCGGGATCCCCACCAGTAGTGGCCTTTGGAACTGCGCCGGCATCGGCATCCATTGTTGCTGCTATAGCAACTTGGGCTACCGCCAATTTGTTCAGCGGGCCTTTTCCGGGAAGTTGAATATCTACTGCGTTAATCGGCGCTTCCGCGCCGGCGGTAGCCCAAGTGGACGACCAGCGATGATGGCCATCGATGACCAAATTTCCCGCAACTACAATTTTCATACCTCGCCCAGTAATATCACCCGTCAGGGCATTGGAGACTGATCCAAGAGTAGAAAGTGGCCACCCAATTGATTTCATCAAACTAATCTCATTTTGGGTAGGAGCCAAATTTCCAACAAGAGGCTTGGCATCTGGAATCACCTCAATAACCTCATCATTAGGAATACCATCTTCGTCGCCAGATCCCAGAATTGCTCTCACTTTAGGATCTTGTCCTTCGGGTGAATTTAAAAAATCCACCACCGGAACAACTTTGTTTTGGGAAAAATCGTCCGGCAATTTTTCATTTACAAATTTCTTCCAGTTTTCCATAATAAGTTTCATTGATTAACCCTTGCATGTCCTTGGAATTTTTCTATTACGATCTGTTGATCGACACAATCCTTGAGAGATTCAAGGTGTGAGATCAGCAAAACGTTCTTAAAATACACCTTAATTAGTGCCAAGATACGAATAAATCCCTCTAAATTTTCTTCATCCAGTGCAGTTCCGGGCTCATCAAGAATAAACAAGTCTCCCTTGGGCAACGAAGAAACACTCAACAACGCCAAACGAATAGCCATTGCTGCCATTGTCTTTTCTGATCCGGATGCCATCTCGATGGGGCGCGCCTCATACTGAGGATGTTTAATGAAGATATCAAACTTGTTTCCGCTGCTCTCAAAGAATATTTCGAAATCCACAATGTTAGTTAAGATTTTCGCAATCTCCTGGTTAATAACAGGAATCTTCTTTTTAATAATGTCGTAAGCAATCCCGTTGGAATGCATACACCTCATGAACAAATCATAAGCCGAAAATGAAGCTTGGAGATTTTTATATTCTTCTTTTTGAGATCTTAAGAATTCTATCCGCTGCTCACAAGATCCTACTAATTTTACCAACTCTAATGTTTGCTCATCACACTCACAGATTGAGTCCTCTTTTGCGGCCGCCTTCAGATCGTGATCCACACGCATTTGAAGAAGTCTTTCTAAGTTCTCGATAGCTTCCTTGTTAGAATTATATTCGCCAATTTTGGCTATGACCTCAGATAGCTTAGACTCTTGGCTAATAAGAAGCCCTTTGTTTCTTTCTCGACGCAGACTTAATTCGGATATTTCCTTTTCGGCACTTACAACCCCTAGCTGCAACTCGCTATACGCACTCATTTTGGCCGCTGTCTCAGTGGGGTTAAGAGACATCAAGCGTTGTTGCGCAGCACGACGATCGCCTTCCACTAACTCTTCAGACGCAACAGCAATGTGAGCATCACGAATAAATTTGCAGCCTGGATAAGAACTCCCACAAGGAATCCCAGATAGAAGTTTTGCTTTCTTTTGAATATCTTTAAGTTCTTTATCGAACTTCGCCTCTTGTTGTTGGGTTTGGCGAATCATTTCCATCGTTTCCTTTAGATCGTCAAAATCCATATCGCTCAACAATCTTGTCGATTCACGCACCTCTTCTTTTCTCAACTCAATCATTTGAGAATCTTCTATAATCTTTTGTTTGAGAGAGATGATGGCGTTGCTCTTTTGGGTTTGAGACTCCTTTAGTTTAACAATGTCAATATATTCATTAGGAATGGAATTAATAGTCTCATTAACTGTGATCAGTGACGTATGGATTAATTTTAATTCTTCCCTCATTGAGAGACAGAGTCCTTTGTTTTTCTCCGCCCCCTTTCGATAGGTTGTCAATTCGTCTTCCACTTCCGCGATTTCATTATCATAATCTTTATCTTGATGCTTCTTAAGAAGAACCTTCATATCTACAGAGTCTTCTTTTGCTAATTTAAATTTCTTATCAAATATCTCCAAATCTAAGAACTTGGCGATAATTTCTTTACGTCGGGTAGATCCTTCATCAATAAACGCCAACGAACCGTGTTGAGACGCCAGAGAAGACACAGAAAAATCTTCAATAGACCCAAAGTGCTTTCTAATATTTGCATCCGTCTGGTTGCGAGTAGTGGCGTTTAATGAGGTAGTTTCTCCAGTAATCATATCATAGACTTCAAAATTCAAATCAGTCTTGGCCTCGAGGGTTTCTTCTCCTTTTAATCTCTTGGTGTATTTCTCGGATTTACGAGAAATCGTATATATCTTTTCTCCTACCTCTATCTCTAATTCTCCAAAGCAATCGTCTTTGTTCTGATTAATAACATTAAGATTTTTTCTTTCGTTCTTTGAAGTGGTATTAAATAAAGTGTACAAGGCGGCATCCACAATCGAGCTTTTTCCGGAAAAGTTCTTTCCAAAGATCCCAATAATTCCGTTGAGATTATCAAACTTGATGGAGTTCCCTTTTCCATAATTAAAGAGGTTATCCCACCTGAAAGATTTTAGTTTCCAATTTATGTTTCTGGAGATATCTTCGCTGTTTTCTACCAATTTATTATAGTGGCGATTGATTTCAAAAACTTTGTCTAGCGTCTCTTCGCTAGCTTGATATTCTTTTAAATATTCCCTCATCAATTGTTCTTGAATTTTGGGATCTCGAAGGTTTTCTGTTTGGAGTGTGCCAGTGAATTCCTCTACGGTACCCCTTTGTCCCGACGCTCGATTCAGAAACGAGATGCTTTCTGGCTCAAAACGATGCTTGGCGATATCCAAGGCGCGCCGCATCGTATCCAGAGGCAAGTTGTTGTTGCTTACCAAGCGCAACCGAGCACCCTTTGGCACCACTACCTTGTTGGGCATTCGTCCCTTTGGAGTCAGTTGTATGGTAACAAAAGGTTTTGGATTTTTTAAAACAACGGGCTCAATGTCCCATTCCTCTTTCGAGGATATGTCCCAAATGAGAATACCTTTGTCGTTAGTTTCGCCATGGTTTTGTTGAACTGTGGAGCCAGCGTACCAGATGCGGCCGGCATCATCTAGAAACTGGCGGCGATGGATATCTCCCAACATTGCAAAATCAAAACTATTAAAAATATCTATATTATCTTCACCGTAATCCATCACCCAATTAGTGTCTGTACGACAACTGGAGATAGAACCATGATATAAAGCAATGTTAATCTTATCTTTATCGGAAGGATCTGTCCAATTATCTCTATCAAAAACTGAGAGGACATTCAAACAAAAGTTTTCGTCGATGTGTGTCTCTCCTGAGTTTTTAAGAAGATGTAGATTGGACAAGTCAAGCGCCTCTACAACAGGAGTAAGGGCATCTTGGCGGCTGCTGTTCTTCAGATTTCCATCATGGTTGCCTAAAATGATATATGTTGGCGCTATCTCCGCTAAGCTGCGAAAAAAATTAGAACACATCTCCACAAACTCGGGGGAAATTTGGGTCTTAGTGTGCGCTATGTCTCCGCAGTGTATGATGTAATCAACTTCTTCTTCTTTAAGCTTGTCGTAAAGTTGTTGGAATACGATGCGATACTCATAATGATATTTTAAATTCTTAATATGAGTATCGCTAATATGTGCAAACTTCAAATGCCCTCCAAGCGGATCTGTCCGTTACTATAATATTATAACCTATTATATAACATTTGTCAAGTATTATTTTCTTCTGTAATTTTTGCGGATGGTACGTAGGTCTGAATTGATCTTTTGTATGTCTCGTTTCATCAATTCGATATCTACTTTAATCTCCGACAAATCACTGCCGCTATCGCTTTCTAAGACCGAGAGAACTTTTTTTACGTTTTCATCAACGTCGGAAACTTCATGCTCCAATGTTCCGAGGCGACTTTCTGCTTCCCACACCCAAACAAAACAAGGTACAACAATCAAACTTAAAAGGATAGTAAACCCTTTCCAAACCCACTCTCCAATCTTCGATTTTTCCACATCACACCCTCCTATATAGCCGATAGCAAATCGTACAATAAGTAGTCGTCCCTATCTACAAAGGTTGCGCTTTTCTTACGTTCTTCAAAAACAGATTTAGTCATAGATCCGACGTCATCATAGCCCGAAATATCTATCTTATAAAGCTCCACGTCATATTTTAATAGAGTCTTTATAATTTTTCTTTCTTTGTTGGCCGCGTCGGGATCTAAAGCCATATAAACGGGCGTGTCATTATATACAATCTTTTGTATAAGGCGGGAATCCGTTCGGAGAGTGCTTCCGAGAATAGGTACTCCATTCCCTGCAATTATGGCATCGAAAGCGCCTTCTACTAATATCAGATCGGCACCCCAGTCCACGTATAGCTCGTTAAATACCACATTCTTAGAAGCTTTTGGGTTTTTGTATTTATAAGAATCTTCGTTATAGGATCTAGCAATAAAATAATTTACATCGCCATTATCATCAAAAGAAGGTATGACCACTCGATTTCGATACTCTCCGCTGAAGCAGTACCCAATCTTCCAGCGTACAATATCTGCATGGGTTAGCCCTCGAGACATCAAATATTTATAGGCATATACTCCGCTAGCGGGAACCTTGGGGGAAGTTAAAGTCTCGAATTCTACCGGGAGGTCCAGTTTTTCTCTTTCATCTCGGACGCTCGGATCCACGAATAAATCATCAAAGCCACTAAGATTGGTACGACCTGAAATTTCGTCCCATTTCTGTAACTGTCGATACGAGCCAAAACGCCTAACAAGATGCCTAATATTACGACCGCGATAATCACAAACCCAACACTTAAAAGCATTTTTGTCCAAATTAACAGAGAGTTTGCGTTTGTGGTGATCGCAAGCCGGACACCGGAAAAGAAGTTCGCTTCCTTTATCGCCGTAGTTTCCAAAAGTCTCATAAAGAATCTTCTTCGCTTGTTGGTTGTTCATATTTCCCTCGTAAAGAAATATATCCCGTTATAGTAGGTATGTCAAGAAGAAAGTTTTTCTTTCTCTGTAATAAGTCCGGCTCGAGCTACTATCAAAGCATCTGCCATATCGTAATATTTGGGTCTGGGGTTTCCCTGGTGTGTATATTCAATTTTAAAATCTTCATCGTTCTTAAGAAGATGCTCCATGACAACCTTTTTAGCCTTTTGTCCCCGGGGGACCTTGATTCCGGCTTTCTTTCGCGCTTGCGTGGCTCCGATATACTCCGGTTGCAATTCAAATATTTCATACAACATCCACGACGCCACTCCATTAAAGCGCTGTAATGCCGCCATCGTCTTTGCACTCGATCCGCCGGAATTAAAGAAAGTAAACGGCTGCTCAATGTAGATGTGATCTACGCCTCTTTTGTTAAACGCCTTACAGTGTTTGTCGGCCAAATCCAAAGAACATTCACGAAATTGCAAACATTTCTCAAAAAAACCTTTATACCTTCTAAGATCGCACACGCATGTTTCTATCAATTTGCCATTATCATCGATAACAGCAAACCCGGTAATACTAGTGGAAACGTCGACACCCAGAATCATATTTATATTATAACCTATTTTTTGCTAAATGTCAAATTTTAATTTAAAAGAAACATCTTCTGATTCTTTTTTTAATACAGGATTCGCCAATGTAGCAATTCCAATAAGATTTTTATTTCTATCATAAATGGCGACCCTCGATACAAAAACTTGTCTCTCAAAGGACGCAGAGTAATAAGCCTCAGAGGAACTTACGAAGTTCTTCAATTTTAAATCTTTATTTTCTTCATACACATGAGAAGAAGTAAGAAAGATCTTAGACTGTCCGGTTTCCAGGAAAGTAGGATTGTTGGAGTAATTAACCTCTCCACGGCGCGCATGCGCCAACATGGTGGTTACCTGCGTTTCGGATTGTCCTTTAAATGTCATAGAAAAAGAAGCGCTATTAAAAGAAGTTGCCGACGTTACTTGCGTGACGCCATCATTCATTCCGGCACCGAAAAACAACCAAGAAGGATAACGGGTCTGTGGTATGTATGTGCTTAGCCCAATCTGAGTGTGAGTTTCTAAACTTGTGCTCCCGGTAAGCAACAAGAGTCCCTCTTCGTACAAAACGACGCCATGCACACTTCCGGAGCCAGGAGACCCAGTAGGCCCTGTTTGTATCAACTCTCCGTTTTGCCGGCTGTCTTGTAACTCCCCTATAAGAGAGCCACTAAAATACCACTTCAGAGACATCGTACCCGGCTTAAGACGAGAGCCGTAAAAAATAGAAGGAATATTAATGATACTGGCTGGGAGTAAATCTTTGTTCCCGCCCGGGCCATCTGGTAAGTACCAGGGAGATCTAACTCCATAATATTGTAACTTATTTCGCATGCTCACATAATAAGGATTATAGCGCCCCGGTGGATTTGGGCCATAAGGGGGATAATGGGGGGCGCCTGGGATATATTCTCTAGAAATAGAAGCCGAGAGAGGATAACTACTCGTTAAAATATCCCCATATTGAAATTCATTATTATAGGTGGTTTGCCCAACTGTTGTAAAACTGGATCTCGCACTATCCTTTGAAATCCAGGGATAAATAATGCCAGTATCCGGAAGGCTAGCCGATCCAACAAACCGGCCGGTACTAACCTCTGGTCGATCAATGTTGTACTCATAAAGACTAATAAAACCTTTTCCAGTATCCACGTTTCGAACTTGGCTATTTCGTGATCCGGATTGTGACGGGATTTGATTATATATGACTTCCCCATTGTATATAAGGAACTCACAATTTGGAAAAGCCCGCATCGTGTTAACAAAGATATCTTTGTCACCGAACTTTTTCAAAGCCATTTTTCAGTAATCCAATCGCACCCTTATCGTAATATCATTATTAGGATCTTTACGAAGAGGTTCGGAAAGTTTAGCAACAGCCAACATTTCGCCGGCATCGTTGTATAAACCAACGGTAGTAATATAAGAGACCGGTTGGTCGTCTTCTTGATTCTTTACTCTGATCTTACTACCATCAAGATAGGAAGGATTAGAACTATAATTGTACTCATTATGCGGAACGCGGCAAAAGTAAATGGTAGAATTAATTTCTGTAGTATTGTTGAAAGATATATCCTGAATACGATGCCTTAGAGCATTCGTGGACCCTGTAATTGGAAGATCTTTCATTGCCGTTTCTACTGTTGATCCGTCGGCAAAATTTGTGACTCCAGTAAAGACTGAAGATGAAACTACTGCAATGCCAGCTTGATAAAAGAGCACACCATGAGCATTATTAGTGGTGTCATAGAGGACCCCAAAATCGCCTCCGTTAGAGGTACCCACGCCACCGCTGCTACCATAAGATGCAGATGCGTCAGTAAGTACCTTGGTCGACGTAAAGGGAGTGGACCAACTATTATCCGTACCGAACGTGATAGTGAACGAGTTCCTCTTAATTTCATCTTTAGTTAAAAGTCGAGAAAAGGGAATAAAGAAAACTTCCTTCATCTCACCATATCCGTCTAGGCTCAGATCCGACTCGAATTTCTTAATGGAATCCGCAGTTGAAGAAGTATATCCAAGTAACAATTGTGCAAATTGATTATAAAGATTTATCTTTTTCGCATTCTGAGGGTTGGCCGGGCTACTATAGCTTGATTCCTCGTCATACCCAATAGTCAAATCAAAAATATGATTGGCAGATGAGCTTAAAACGGGATAGTCAAAGACAGACTGAAACATTCCGTGAGTATAGTTTTTGATATTGGTATCATTAGGGAACGTCCCATATACACCAGACATTATGGTTCCCGTAATAGGAATGACTTCGTGCAACATTGTCGTGGTTGTCGTCACATCACTATTGGGATCAATTGGTGTTAAATTGATTACTGGCATTTAAAAATCTCCATTATTATATTAAGTACTTACTCTTCGAATAATTCTAACAGGTATCGAAATAGATGCACCGGTTCGGGCGCCAAAGACATATACCATTGAATCAATAAAGTCATATCTATACCCCGTCGTACTTCCGTTAAAGAGCGATGCTGCCGAAACAGAAGTGCTCCCTATTTGAGTATACAAGACGTCTCGGGCCCCACCAGAGGTTCCGTCGGTTCTTAGACTACTCTTAGCTATGGGCTTAAAGCAAGTTACTGTATCTCCTGGTCCTAAAATTGTAGAATATTGGTCAGCAGTGCCATTGGTGTTTGGAACAACAACGCTATTGGGTCGCGCAGCGGCCGGAAAGAAGTTGTAGTTACGAATACTAGCTCTTTCGGTTACCTTTCTAGCAACCTGCCTACGTTGAACCGACCAGCCCACACGCAAATCATCGTTATTGCTAATCTTATTGGCGAAGACGCCGTTAGTGTTAGAGGTAAAGACTCGACCGGTAAGTCGACTGTCTAGCCCTATAAAATAGCGACGGTTAGAAATATCATTACCTAAGATATAGGTTTGTCTATTGTCTACATCTTTAGTTAGCTCAGAAGTGTTCAAACCTCCTTCTATAAAGATATAAGGCGCCACTGGGCCCAAATAGGCTTTACCTACTTTCTCTGCGCTAATACCCTCGCCTGTGCGCAAATCTACAAGAGCATTATATGTGGTATTGTTAACAGCAAAATAGTACAATCCATTGTGGTTCTGTAAGGCTGGAAAAGTACTTGCAGCACTCTTCTCGTTCACCTTCAAACTAGGAAGGTAAAGCAGTTCGGTGTCCTGGATTTTCAAGAGTCCGTAATTGATACTAGAATTGGCCATAGTAAACGCCTCTAAAATTGGCGTCTGCATGATCTCCAAATCTGCGTAGTTTGATCCCATGGGGTTATTTAAATCATATTCAGCGTAATTTATCTCGTCGTCTCCTAATGCATAAGACACAATTCGAGCGCCCGATCCGCCGTTCTTGGCTGCTTCCGCCAACCTTTTGCGACCGGTCTCGGTCAACACGGCGTCTAAAATAATGTCGCCAGAGTTATCTAAAAAAGCCATTTATTATACCTCTCTTTACATAAATAGTTCATATTTTATTTGTATTCCTTTTATAGAAAATAAAATGATCAAGTACCCGCATATCGAACAATACGAAGCGGTATCAACAATTGCATACCAGTAGACGCTCCCTCGAGCAATATATTGGTATCTATATAGTCATATTTATCGCCTCCGCCGAATAACAAGGAGTCGGTAGTACCAAACGCGGTATAACGCTCGTCCGGGGATGCGGTGGATGGTCCCACTAACTTGTCGGTCACTTTTATATTAAAAGCAATTGCGACTCCGCGAGGGCCAAGGATCGCGGAATTGGTGCTAGAATATTCAAAAATCTCATTGTTCACGGTTTTCGCCCTATATGTTTCAAAATTCTCTATTGAAGACCCTAGGGATATCTTAACTGTCGAAACTAGTGGAGACATTTTTATATATAAATTGTCTCCCGTATCATCTTTAAAATAGGCATCATTGGTGTTTATCAATAGTTTATCCACAAACCTGCCATCACAATACATAAACACATATTCGTCAGCAAGTCCCAGATTGGTTATAAATCTTTCTTTACCCGCAGGACCTGTTGTGACCGTAGACAGTTCTGTGTCAGTGATTCCTGATTCAATAAAAATAAAATTCCGAGATGCTTGGTTGTTTTCCATAATATAAGAGTCATTGCTGGAAAAAGCTGTTTTAAGCTTTGTCGTAGTCTCGTCATTGACTGCCACATAATAAACGTCCCCAACTGAAGACTTTAGGGCGGCGCCGAGGGCTTTCTGGTTAAACACGAAAGAAGGAAAATAAGTAACATCTTGTCGAGGTAAACTTAAAAGGCCATATTTTATATTGGAGGCGCCGATCGAGCCAGCCTCCAAAATTTTTGGAAAAGACCCCGGGGGGATTTCCCACGTTCCGTTATCCATGTTACCAAATGCATAATCTACCTCATCATCTCCTAAAGAAAACTTTGATATCTTAAAATTAGATCTTGCCAACTTTTGCCGACCGATGTCTGTGAGGACTGCGTCGAGTACTATTGTTCCGCATTTGTTTTGAAAAGCCATATTATAATTATACCGATTCTTGAGTTTTATAAGTGATATTTAAATCTATTTTCTTGCCGGTTTTCTTCGAAGTGACACGAATTTTGAAGGTTTTTCCCCACAAAGAGCTTTCTTCTTCTACCGTTCCCACCTTGACGGCATCAATTTGACTATATGCATCCTGAGTAAAATCAACATCACTATTATCAAATTCAATCTGTCGCAAATTAGGGATCAGTTCAAAAATCTTTTGAAATGAGGTAGAAACAGACTCAAAATTGGTGGCTGTGTTTAGTTCACTTTCAATAATTACTCCGGCGTCCAAATATTTGTATCCACCATCATCAACCAATTTAATTATCTGGATCGGGCTAAACTTCCCCCCCATTCTGTGTTCATTTAAAAACCTAAAAGTATAATAATATTCCCTGTTTGTTTGTACTGCCTCTTCGTAAAAACAAACTGTGGAAGTCTGAGTCGTGGGGCGAAAGTCATCCTCTTCAGCAGAAGGATAGATTCTTTCTGTTAGTTTTAGATCAATTTCTGTAATTAATTCTCCATCAAAATCTGCGAAACTTGTGGGACGCGTGTTTGTCCGGTAGACTTCCACATATCGCAGCGCTGAAACCGAAGAATTTTCAAGCAAATCGTCGTCCAAAAGATTTAAAGAATTTAAATATTTTTCTTTATCTAAGTCCTCGGCAGCATTCAGCGTAGTTGGATAAGTCTCTTTAATAAAAGCCTCTTTTCTTAAATAAAACCCAATCACTTGAGAATTGTCTCTTCTCTGAAAGGGGGTGACGTCTACTTGACGCGGGGGATTGTCAGTAATTTTTATATCTTTCGAGTAAAGAGGTATTTCGCTTATTTTCACATAAGGTTCAATCTCTAATACCATTTCTGCAACAAAATTATTTGTGGATAATGCCTCCGAAAAGGTAGCATATGCTGAATCAATAAACTCTATTGGCTCTTCTGCAAGGTTGGTATTTCCCTCTTCCCACCACAACAAAGGTTGTTTTTGGGAATAAGAAGTGTCGTAAAATTGTAAACAACTCTTTTCGGTTCCGCTCTGATCGGACGTTCCGGTTTGTCGCGAAATCTTAAATCCCTTGTATACATATCGATAACTGATCACTGCCTCATAAGCGTAAATATTATAGTTATAGTTGGCGCCATATTTAACTTGGGTGTCTATAAGGTTGAATGGCGATCCGGAGGCAGAAACAGTCGGATCATTGAAGAAGAAAAAGTTTTGAAGCGCTTTCTTTTCGGCCGGCCCGCCTAATGATTGTTCGGCTCCTATTTTTTCTACACGAAATGCCACAATCTCTGACATTGGGGTTCGCAGATCTGGAATAGATAAAAAATCCCCTATTGACCATGAGTCATCGCCTCGATAGGGAAATGGTAAATTGGTCAACATCAAATTCCCTTCCGAACCAAAGAGTTTGACCAATTTTTCTAAAGCATCGGAGGCTCGACTGCTCCGCACGTAGCGGTAACTTCCATCGATGTCTTCCAGCATCTCCCTCTCTACACTATTGGTAGAAACAAACAAAAAATCCAACTCTTCAGCCGACTTAATCGGAGCATTCATTTCATCTATCAACATTTGATTAAAATCTGCGCTTCGGATGGTAGTGGTGGTTTTTGTCTGAGCGTTTCCTATCTCAGTAATCTTAACCAATTGCTGGGGCCATGGCTGAGTGTCTACGAATTTTTTCTTAATCTGCTCTAACAAGATGACATCCCAACCATACTCTTGAAGATATGATGCAAAATTGGGATAGTCGAAATTTGCGCCGGCGTTTATATCAATATGGTGAGTAAAAACATCACTAGGGATTTGCACATTAACATAATATGGTAATCGGGCAAGATCTGTCGTATTGCCCCCTGGTGATGGAGTGTTATTCATTACCTCCGTATCGATAAAGACGTTTTTCATCCGCTGTGACAAAAAAGACTGCACCGTTTGGGAATATTCCGTGTTCGTCCAGGCATTGTAATAGTCATTAATATAGTATTTGCGATCCCCATAGGGCTCCCCTGTTGTGTTGTTGAGATCTAGAACTGATTCATCGGGGGCTAACCACGCAAATTGTTTGGTTGCAAAAATATCGGATAAAGATAAAGCTGCACTTGCGTCATCACTGTATTCTCCATTTAAAGACACATACTGCCTTATTTCTTCCCGAAACGTCTCATAATCCGATAAATTATTTATGACCATCTGCATGAAAGTGTAGCTAGGTAGCGAATAAATAGATTGCGCCTCTTCCTCAAATTTAGGAATATAGCCTTGGTAGACATTCTCTACCGTCAGGTAGTTGGTGTCAGCATAATTTTCCCCATCGAGTTCTTTTGCTAACATCTTCCCGATCGGATAATCTTGTATACAGTAATGTCCGTCATATACAGCGCTTGTTTCTATTCCCTCATATGTTTCTTCTCCGTAGGGGCCACCACCAATTAACGACTTCCACTGGAAATCTGTCTCTATTACTTCCGAATTTCCTACCATCAATACAGATGTTTTTGTGGAAGGATAAATAAGATCTTCACTAACCGGCTGTTGAAACTCTGCTTCCTTAACATATATTTTCCCAAAAGGAATAGTGGGATCCGCATATTCTTCTACATTCTCTCCCGACTGGTTGTTCAACTCTACCATCTCTGGACTCTTAAACTCTGTGTTGCCATCTTCGTTGGTACCAAAACCAGTCCCTAGGGTGCTTCTTATCTTATCGGACGATCCGATGAAAAGACTTGGAGAGATATATTTTACAGTTTTAGTAGTCATTGTTTTGTCCTATGTCAGCAGCCGACATAGCCGACGGTTGAAGAGTGCTGATATTTTTCATCTTAACGCGGTTGGGGGTTTTTGCTTTTGCGAACGAACCTCTTCTTATTTGAGCAGAGGGGCGTACAAGGCTCCGGGCAATATCTTCAATTAGATCTCTTATATGCTGTTGTGGAGTACTTTCAAACGAAAACCCGAACTTGTCCTCAATCCTTTGAAACTCTAAATCGGTATAAGAAAGGGAGTATGTGCCGGTGGGGAAGCCGGCGGCGAGAAACTCTTCCATAAAAATACACGAAGGGGAGTTATCTGCGTAAGTATCATAGGTTAGATCTGTAAATTCGTATTCCCAATTGTATTCAACCCACTTTCGTATAGTGACGTCTCCGTCGTCCACACTGCTCGGCAATTTATTAGGCTCAGGAGAGACACTTACCCACGATTCTTCGTCAAATTCGATATCTTCTTCAGACTCCTTCGCCCATGCATCCATTATGAGCATCGACGTCCTCTCTTCCTCATAGGCATATACAGTGAAAATATCATCATCGGGACTGTCAACAAACAACACATGGGATGGCAAGTAGCTCGGAGGCGGATCCGCCGGCTCATATGGAGACTGCATATTTATATTCGAATATAACCACGCGTTCTGTTGAGATGACCACCCTTCTATAAAATAAATTCCCGCCGTGACTCTGGAGCCTTCTTCATAAAAGCCGCCCTCGCTCTGGTTATCGTCAGAAGCTTCATACTCTCCTGCCACATATCCACCGGGGCTGTCATCACCTGGTACCGGCACATCATGTTCCTCTTTTGGGTCATTTTTAGGATTCTCGTCATCATCAACATCTTCACCGTCACTTCCTGGGATGTCGTCTGGGCTTTGCCCACCGCCATCACCCTCTTCTTCATCTTTATCAGCAATAAAACCGCCCATATCAGCGTTCCCCTTTCTAAGTATATTTAGTAAACTGCGGCAAATTTGGACTCGAACTCCCCAGAGCAGAATTTTGTTTAAGCATATCCGCAGCTATCTTTGTTACATCTGGTTTTATCAATTTCTTTAAAGTTTTTTGCTTTCTTTTGGAGAATTTAGATCTACCGTCGTCCAATTCATAAAAAGGAGAGGTCTTGTCCACAAACTTATCAATCGAAGGATCCGAAAGTTGATTAGGTAATGTTTTCAGTTTGGGATCTATAATATTGTCGTTATCCAAGAGATCAGCATTTATTGTTTCATCCAACAAGCTATAACTTTTATTTACCTCTTCTCTGATAGTAATATTCATGCCTCCTAGCGCCAAGGTGGAAACTTTAGCGGGAGTATCTAGAGTTGCAGGGATGAGATATCCAGCCGATGTCAGATCCTCATATCGAGCCGTAACCGTTATAAGATCGGGGTTGTTGGCTACCTTAACCCCTCTTATTCGCATTGTTGGCTGCTGTTGTTTTTGTTTTCTGCGTTTATTTAAGGAGGTAGAAGATGGCCCTGCCGCCAACTGATCGGCAGACAATTTTCGTTTTCGTTTAGTTTCTTTTTTGGATTTATTTTTATTTGCAAATCGCACTATTTTACTAGTATTCATTTGTGAGTCCTTTAATTGTTGTTGAGAGAAACGTTCAGTTGGAATGCCAATTGAAGAACCATCGCTCCGGCTTCGCGTTTCTCTGTTTTAGTCTGAGCGCTTTCTAAGGCCGATTGGGCAGCGGTGATTTGCGCGGTGAAACCTTGGAGATTGTTTACGAACGAATTGATCTGAACTAAAGCCGTGGAATCCGACGTGTCTCGTTCTTGGTTCTGTCCATTTAGAATACTAGCCCACGCTTTCCCTTCTTGCACATATCCCGACACCGAAGACAAAGCTGTTTCAAAAAACGACACTGCTCCAACAACGTAAGCACCCCATTCATCAGCATTGCTGACGTCCACGCCGGTGGATTTATCAAACTCGAAACCCGTGGAAGATTGGAAAGGATTATAGTAACTTTCATCTTGTGAATCTATCGCGTATCCATAATCCACATCAGGTATACCCCACGTGTTGTCTAGCATCCAAGAACTTTTGTTTTCCCATGCGTATGTGTCCTCAAATCCCACTGCGATATCCCATTCGCCGGCGGCGCCAACACCGGTCTCTCCGATGATGTTAATAGATCCTGCTTTGGATTCAAAGTAATCCAGCCATTGGCCCATTAATGAGCCTTCTTTTGTTTCTTCCATTTTTACACTAGTGTTTTGGTCTTCCATTTCTTCGACTGCGTCTTGCACTTCTTGAGCCCTTTCAATATCTTCGTCAGAAACAATTTGTTCATCTTCGGCATTGATCCCATATGGCTCAAGATCAAAGAAAGTATAGGCGCTAGTATATTCCATAGTTGAAGTGGCGTCTGTGTCTCCGCTGCCATAAATCTTTGTTGAAGAGCCGTACTGTCCCCCACCGTTCTTATATTGTGTGTGGGCCCAGCCGTTGGCGCCAAATTGTGCACTGTTTAAGGCTGTCATTGCTGCTCCAAACTTTGCAATATCTGAAGGGTTTCCAGTTTCGGGAGACAAAAGACTACTAGTGGCAATCGCTTTTTCTTTTATCTTTTCCAGATCCCCCTCAAACACGTTATAAAAAAGATCCAGGAAAAAATAGTAGTATAACGGCGCCACAATCCATGGTGCGGTGTGGGGCTCATCTGCGTATATAGCCATGGCTCCGTTAATAAAAAAGTCATTAAAATAACCTACTGTGCTGTTATACGAGCATTCATCTCCGGCAGCAATGGAGTAATTATACGTTGCAGTATAAGCCTGAGACCATTGGTTTTTCAATGTTATGTAGATTTGGCGAGTATTGTCGCTGATCCTTACTTCAAATTCATAAAATAAATTTCCAACATCTCGCACGAAGTCGTTATAGCTCTCATTTTGATTAGTTGTGAAATGCGGCGCTTTCCCAACTTTATTGAAAGCAAACGCCATAAGACGATAATCTTTATCGTTCCCGGTGATCAAAGAATTGGGATATGCAGCCTCAAAACTCCTTAACGCCAACGATGTCTTCTGTCCAGGTGTCGACGTCACTCCGTATGCTGGCCCGTATTCTTCTTTGTTTCGTACGAATGTTATTTTTTTAGTACTAGTATGACTGGCTCCCTCGTATTGAAGCTCAGTATAACATACTCGATCAAACGCACTGTTAGGCAATACGCTTCCATTTCTTAAAGCACTCGCTTCCGTTTGGGTCAATTCACCGTTCTGTTGTGCTGCGGCGGGATCATTGTTGATTTTTATCATATTAGAATAAACGTATACTTTATCTAAGAAGAAATATTTATTAAATATGTCGCGACCCAAGAAGTTCTCCAATTTATCTATATGACATATTTGAGCAATAAGACTCGTCCGCTTAAGTGCTTTTTCCCAATCAAAAAAGAACCAGCCGGTTTCAAGAAAGAGGTATTGGGATCCCTCGTCATCCATTTCAAATTGCCGAGATAATCGAGTGGCGCCCGGGTAAATATACGAATCCTCAATATTCCAAGATAAATCATATCCATTAAAGCCCGGAAATCTGGTAGAATTTATATTCGGGGCTCCAAAAGGAATAATCTCTAAATCCAGAGAGTTATCTGCCCCCTCCGCGTCTTTTGTATTAATAACCCTCGGATTACTAATCAATTGTTTGTATACGGCTAGCCCTTGTTTTACAAGATAGTCAGCCTCGACCAGCGTCTTTTTAAGTACTTGGTAAAATCTTCCTATTTGTGTTGCGCTAGACTTCTGTGGGAATGCCATCCTCAGATCATCAACTTGAGTTAAAAACTGCACACTTGAGCCGTATTCTTGGACCACATAGCTTAGATTATCGTACAAAGATTGTAGATCGGGGTTCGTGGAAGTTCTTCCTCCGAGTGATTTGATATCTGTCTTTATACTTTCTCGCAAATCGGGCTCTACTGCATAATAAGACCCATCAATTGCTTGCATAACTTCGTCGACAACATTGCCGGCGGCGTCCGTATATATGGTATCGCGATAAGTTGCCATCAACCCATCTTCCACAAGATTAACATATGAGATATCTGAAATTAAAGAAGCGTGTACGGGATGTGTTAGTTGGAGATCTTCTATGTCGTCCATAATCTCTTCTAATGATGTGGTGGTCGAAAAAGCTAACAAACCTAACGCTTGCAAATTCGAATCCTCCATCATAGCCAAGTCAACATAGTCTACAACCCCTGACTCGTAGCCGAAGTGGATCCCGGACCAATGGAACTTCATAATTCCCACATTAGCGTTCAATGTTTTCGTCCAAGTGATTTTCTTAATCGGTCGATTCTCTGCGCTATAATATAACGTCACATAGCCGTCGGACTCAACCGTTGAAAAGTCAGGGGTGACGTCATAAAGATTGCTTCCTCCATCGGCCTCTCCATAGGGCATCCCCACTGAGGATATCCCGCCGGAATCAGTGTCAAACCAAACCTTGGTGTTTTCTCTAGGCCAGTTAGTGAGCCGGGGATCTAATGGTCCTCGCGCTGCCGACCACGCAACACTACGACCCTCTACGACGTCGGTATAAGCCTTGTCGATTCCGCCTGTTTCTCTGGTATTTGCTGCAATGATACATGCAATCGATATATTGTGTTCAGTCAAAGCTTCAAGATATTTATCAAAATTCTTAGCCCCGTATGTATCTAAATCGAAATACAAAGAAAATCTTACTTCAAGATTTTTGTCGGTACATATAACCTTCTCTATAAAGGGAACTGGTAGCGTCTTTCCGAACTTGTCGGCCAAATTTCCTGTAAATTTAGTTATTGACATATTTCAGGCTCCGTAACTTTACCATAAATATCAGGACTTATGGGATCCGTTGTCTTTGCTCTTTTGCATTCAAACCCCAAATCAATGTAATAAGAGTCTTTGTTAAATTCTTGTGCTAATTTGCATGCTTTTTTGTGAGATACTTGCTCGTCAACTAATACTTCAAAGTAATAAGAGACACTGTCGGTGTTCGGGGAATCCGATAGGCTACTTGTCGGCCTTCCATCATCTAAAACCGCTGTCATCAAGCCCTCCTGTCCCTCCACAACGGTCATCATGCCTCCCTCAATAGATTTATTGTCATTAGAAAAGAACTTTCTTTTAAACCTATCTTGTTTAGGGCATGTGCCACATCTTTGATAATCATCAACAAGAACCTCAAAAACCTCTATCTCGAAATTCTCGGTCAACAATTGAGTGTTAGCCTCTTCGCCGTATATCATAACGTCACCACGTGATAGTGTGATCACTCGATTATCTCGAAAAGGCGGTGTTGTGTTCAATACTTCTCTAAAATCTTGTTCAAGAAGAAGGGGGGAAGCTGATCCGCGAGATAGACCCCGACCTGAAGCCCAGAGAGATTATCGGCGGCACGGGCAAGCGTTCAGACCCAGCAGAAAAGGGGGGCCTCCCCTGGCAGTGGAGCTTTGCTACGCCTTCGGAGATTGACGACTTCATGAACTTGCTTGGCGGCGAGTACAGAGAGGACTACATCAGGAAGGTCGCGGCGATCAAGAAGGCAGCCAAAAAGGAGGAGGCGGGCACCAAGGGCAAGGCAGCAGAAGGCAGGGCGGCGGAGGGTTACGCCCCAGAAGTATGGATTGATCCAACAGAGAGGGCTGTGCACGACGCAAAGGTAGCGGCGTACCGCACGGCTCGCGACGCAAGCGAGGAAGCCGAGCGCCGACATACTGTTTGGAGTAAGGCGGTGCGCGAAGCGCGCAAGGCAAGACGCTCTGGGTCTAAGCTGGAGGAACTGTCTGGCGTTGCTGCCTACAACAAGGGACGTACCTGGTCCGACAAGCTTAGGTTCACTGTTCGGCGCGTAGACGGTTCAAAGAGGCTTGTCCTTGTGAGGCTAGGCGACCTTGGAAAGGACCTAGACGAGCTTCTTTCTAAGGACTGGGCAGAGCTAGGGCTCAAGCGGTCCAAAGACCCAACCACCAAGACTAAGGCGTGGCGTGAAGCGGAGGCTCGCTTCTGGAGGCTAGATGAGGCCGCTGACGCGGCACGGCATGGGTATGAAAGTGTTGTCATGGACCTCTGGAGGGCCGCGATGAACCCAGAGTCTCTTGGGTCTGTTTCGGGTGCAGCGCGTGGCGCGCGAACAGACACCCCAGAGTTCAGGGCTTGGTTTGGCGGCTCAAAGGTTGTCGATGAGGCTGGGGAGCCGTTAAGGGTTTATCACGGCACCGGTGCTGACTTTGAGGCGTTTGAAACTAGGGGTCGCGGAGGTCGGACGGTCTACGGGGAGGGTGCGTACTTCTCAGAGTTTGCGGACG
>Ga0080013_1000506_pt1 | contig 55471 bp, 68 predicted proteins | sample ETNvirenome_6_85_FD_69236 | JGI IMG/M metagenome (GOLD analysis project Ga0080013, IMG submission 69236) | Marine viral communities from the Pacific Ocean - ETNP_6_85 (SPADES assembly) (version 2) | ecosystem: Environmental > Aquatic > Marine > Oceanic | place: Pacific Ocean | collected 2013-06-19 | reverse complement strand
TGGTATGCCATCGGGTTTTGTTTGGTGAGTTTGCCAGTCGAATATCATATCACCTTTTTCAACCCAAGCGTGTAGGTAAGATTCATCATTCCACTTATTCGTTGTGCGACCGTGAACAACCTTGAACTTTTCTAAATCATCCCACTCTTTATCAGTAGCACCTTTTGCTAGCTTTACTGCATGTGGATAACACTGCCCAATTGCAATTGTCTTTTCTGTAAGCAGCCCTCTTATGTATTCACGCAGCAGGTTCATTTCATAGCCCTATAAAGATAACATCACCTGAAGATGTGTATTCTTTTGTCAGCGACTTCCAAAGTCGTTTAGCATCTGGTGATGTACCTGATCCTAATGTGCAGTGATGCGCGCCTATAAATACCCCACCATAGTTTTTGGAATATTCAATAGCCTTATCAATAAAGGCCCTGTAGATTTCCTTACCATGGCCTTTACCTCTATTTGCTTCATCGTGAATCCAAGCGTTGGCAACATCATAGAATCTTGGCCTAAACTTGGCAGGCACTTCTTTCGTAAAGTAGTTTCCATCTTCGTCTTGAGCCATGTCTTTGGTTGTGTTATTGGCTTCGTATTTTTCTTTGGCAGCAATGTATTCAGGCGTTTGCATAAGTGCATCGACATCTGCTTGACATTCTTTAAACCTTAGTTGCTGACCACCTTGAGCATACCCAATCCTTCCTAGATCAACCCTGAAATATTCGGAAGTTCCGTCGTGCTTAAGCGTAGGATTCTCAACCAGCAATTCTCTTATGTACTCACGTAATATGCTTTCGCTGGTTAGTTGCACAACTCTTTCTTGAGGAATATCATTAAGTGATGCAGCAGTTCCAGTTGTATTAATCGCAGCCTTAGCTGCAATGCTGCCAGGTTGTAATAACTCCTCGAATGCAATCCATCCGTCGCCATCAGCAACAGGCTTCATTGCAGATGGAACATCATCATATTCCCAATACATACCATCTTCTGTAATGTATGCACCGGTATCAACTAAGCTTGGAAGGTCGGCAACAAGCGTATTCTGATCCACTTCAACTTCAAACTCTAGGCCTAGTTGTCTTGCTAGTTGTGAATATAATCCTTGTTGCATAGCAAGATATACAGGTCTAGTCCCGTAATACTCATCCGCCCACTCACCAGCTTTAGTGTATCCGCCATCATCGTTTCGTCTGAACGAGGTAACACTTTGGCCAGTCTTAAGACCGTCCCTTAAAATGCCCTCTCGGCCGGCCTGTGTTGTAGAGTGATACATTTTCATCTTATAAATCCTATATTCATTACCAATACACTGACCCTACAACGTTAACGTCGGGATACTTTTCAGCCATCTTATCTTTTAGGTGGCCAACTTCTTTGCGCATCATCTTACCAAAATGGATAGTCATTCCAGGTTTTGCATAACGCTTGAAGAATTCATCTACCAATTGGGTGGCATAACCCTTACCCCGCATATCGGTTCGAGTCTTCATATAATCTAGATAATACATATTCGAACCATAACTATGAAAGTCTAAAAATCCAGCTATGCATACTGCTGATACACCAGGAATCAACTCACCAAGAACTGGCTTCTTGAGCTTCCTTCGCCCACCCTTAGTGCGAGTGCGCCATTTCTGAATCTCTGCAAAGTATGAGTCATGCTTATCGGGTGGTTCGGTTACGCTGCTATCACACAATGCTAGGCGCTTAACATTACCTGCGCGTGTATAGGGAAGCGGTGAGTCAAGCTCCTTATATGTAACTGACTCAGTTAAGACTTCTCGCACATATTTACGTAAAAGATTCATTACTCGAACCTATGAACTAGCCATGAATCCAAAATATCTTGCGATTCTTTGGATGATATCGCGCCTATTTTTTCATAATTTTTTAAATAATCTTTCATTAAATTGTCCGCGGGAACGTCACGATACGCAGCTTCAGCCCTAAATCCAACAATAAATGCGGGTATTTCACATGCAGATGTGAAGTATTCTTTATGAGAATCTCCCTCTCTTTCTGGTAAATATGGACAGTCAGGTCGACGGAGTGGTTCCGTCTGTGTAAGGTGATGCATTTCATGAGCTAATGTATTTCGAAGCTGACCAACAATATCATTATAATGATCTCGAATATCACCTTTAGGTAAATACTCGATTATGACATTAATTGTTGCCAAGCCATCAGGTCCTTCTCCTGAATCACCTGATACATTTATTTCACCTGAAAGGTCTGGTTCTGGATACATCTTTAGTTTAACAATAAACATTCCTGAATATGCATCATCAAAGACTTCCGGGGCAACAGGGTAAGGCCAGGTAAAATCAAACTCAGTTTCGCGCCGTCTAGAACCGCGGGAATCAAAGATAAAATTGATAAGTTTCCCTTCAACTTCTGTGACGAGATCGTTATAAAAAAAGTCTTCGCTCACTAATTTAATACTTTCCCGTAATTTTCCTATTATAATAGGTGGATATTTTCTTCGAATCATACTAACCTCAGAAGATAAATATAGATAACACAAACGGAGTTTACATGTCATCGCATTGGGGACCGCCTGGTCCAAAATCAGTAGGTGAGTTTCAAATATCTACAACCCCTTGGGTAACATCAAGCATTTTGCTTGATGAAGAAACTTTACAAATTAGTTTTCCTAGCGTCACTAGCTTTATTGTTGTCCGGAATGCCAATACAGGAACGACCACGATCCCGGTGATGGCTGTTGGCTTTACTGAAAATGGTGTGATGGCAAACCCTGCCGCACAGACAAATTATCTCAAATTAAGTGGAGGTGAAAGCTTATCAGCTAACTTGAGAATCAAGGATTTATGGCTAAGCAATAGCGACGGTAGCGATAATACCTGGATTGAATATGAGGTCCTTGCCGGATTAACAGATATTCCTCGATCACAGTTCGTTAGTCTTACAGGCTCTGACGGTTATAAGGCAATAGGGTAATGCGACAAGGAAGTGGCATTAGTTCAGCTGCATTAGGCATTGGGCGTCGTGGCTTAAGCACGGTGGCCGGATCTATAGGACGTGGTGGGATGGACATACCGGTACGTAGATCTCGTGGTATGGCAGGGATGAGTGTGCCCATAAACGGAATGGTGTTGTGGTGTATGGCATCGCCGAATGGAACTGCGCAAACAACCGGTGGTCCGGCTTCAGCGATTGCTGTATGGCGTGACTTTAGTGGTACTAAAAATCACATGATTCAAAACACCAGCGGCAAACAACCTTCAATTAATTCACGTGTACAAGGCGGAAAGGATTCAATAAGATTTGAAGCTGCTGAGTTTATGCTATCAAAATCGTCGAGTGCTTGTGACTTTGGAACAGGACAGTTTGATATCTATATGATCTACAAAGGCGCGAATATCAGCGGGACGAAGGTGGTCTATAGTAACGCCTCTGGAGCGGCCGCAACAGGGTTTGACTTAAGAAGGTTTGCAAACGAAACATTTAGGGGCAAGCTATATAACGGTGGTGCAAACCAAACCGCTGCCACCGTTGCGCTCGACAACTCGAAGGGATTCTGGTTTTCCAGGTTTCACCGAAAATCAGATGATGCGGTAGAGCTTGATTATGACTGTATCGACGGCACCTCCGGAACCAAAGCAGTCTCTGGTGGATCAAATAAAGATATCAGTGCTGGGAAGTTTTCCTTAGGCGCATATACCAATGGTGCCACCGGGTCCGATATGAATGTCACAGAAATCTTGATATATAGCCGTGACCTATCGGATGCCGAGTCTGCAAATGTCAAGTCTTACCTTAGCAACAAATATAGCCTAGGGTTATAATACTCATCAGGCATAAAAAACGGCCAGACAACGTCTGGCCGTTTAATGTTTAGCACTATTTCTTCAGCTAACCTTCTAGCGAATCATGTCTATTAAAAACAGAAACCAATACCCAGATAGCTACGAGCCCAACAAGGCCCTCACTCCCTAATTGCTTGGTTACATCGACAACGCTTCCTACCACATCGATGTGTAGAAACGGTACGGTAGCACCGAAGAGCACCTGAAGTACAACTCCAAGAGCCAACAATGCTAAACCAGCCTCGGTAAGGTGCTTAACCCACCCAGTCAGTTGTTGAACATATTGCATATTTCCTCCTATGACGAACTAAGTTCGCTGGGCTTAAATATGAAATCGTACCAGTGAATACCGGTTCAAGGTGGGGAACCCTTTGTCATTGCTCCGGAGCCATACATTTTTTTTACAAAGCTTATCCAGCAGTACCACAAAGTTCGCGAACTCTACTGTGTAGTGAGATAACTAATCACCGGTGCCAAACGCCTGGGCATCGTTTTATCAAGCTCAGAAACTGGAACCCATCGCCACTCATCATGTTCAGGTCGTCCTAGTTCTAAACTCATTGGTAGTGTAGGCTCCTTATTGCTCGTCCTGTTAGCCATGAAATAAGTTGCAGTCTTCCTGCTTTTACCACTACCATACGTAATACTCGGTGCTTGTGCACCGATCAAAGCGAAATCACCAGATCCTAAACCTGTTTCCTCCTCCGCTTCTCTAACAGCAGCGTCCAATAAAGTCTCACCAGAATCCACCATCCCCTTAGGAAAATCCCAGTTAGCATATGCACGCAATGCTAAAACGTGAGGTTCATGTAGCTCAGGATCCTTGTCTATAATGATTATACCAGCACTCTGAATTGGAGACTTCTGAACTTCTTCAATTAGAGCCATCCGTATAAAACTACGCAACTGCGAAGTTAGACTATCCTCATGATTGTATTTCATGAGAAAGTGTCTTGTAGTCCAGATACTCAGCGACGCTATCAATAAGTTGTTCAGCCTGAGCGATATGTGATCTACACCATTCCGGAAGCTGGTCTGCATCGGAAAGTTTGGACTGGACTTCACCTGCTGATTGCACAATTGTATGAAGCTGTTGCCTTGACATCTCGGCGGTACCGCCTGGGTCAGAGGTATAATCAACAGGGGAGGGTGGCAACAGCTCATCTTCACCGACCATCATTCCCTCTTCCTCACCGGTAGCCATACCGGCGCCGAAGACCTCTTCAGGTGTTAGACCAGCGAAGGGATCTCCAGTGACCTCCTCCTCTTCTATATCCACATACTCTTCAAAATCTTCTTTTAAAAGTTGGGCCAAAGTCTTTTTACTTTCGCCAAAGGTAGTTTTTTGACTTACATATCGTTGATCATTGATCCTAGTATTTGCGCGTACCTTTTCAATATCATCAAATCCCAAACCAAGATCAAGAAGATCTAAAGTTGTAGCCTCATTAACAATTGTCACCTGCTCGGGTGCCAGCTTTAAGCCTGCCAGTGCAAGACTAACTGCAGTATCAAGTTTTTCCATGGTTTATCCTCAGTTCATAAATATTAACAACGTATGTTAATATACTATTTTATCCCACTGCTTCATTTTCATTTAAGATATCGTTAGACCACGCAACCAATTGCTCATCTTTTGCAAGAACAACGTAACGATTATGATCGCCCTTCGGTTGAAAGTTTTCTAGAACCAAACATGGCTCAACACGAGGCAGCTGTACAAAGCGATTATCGGAAGCAGACATATAGCGACCAGGCTTCAAAAAGTGTAACCCCTCAGTTTTCGTCACATTCATTCTTTTTTAAAACCTCATTAAAACTTCCACATGAATCGCATGAGTATGTCTGAACTTCAGTTAGGGTCGCAACACTTAGGGCTATGTCTTGTACTCTTGCAACCCATTCAAAAAACTCATGATGATCCATGTGAATTGTAATATCCCCTAGAGGAACACTAATCTTTCCCGTCGCCAGATTTAGTACTGCGTGATGTGCTAGCTCGATCTTTAGACTTGACTGCATCACTAACCTTCCTCTTTGTTTTAGGCGCTGCCGACACGGGCTTTTCTAATACTTTCTTAACCTTAACCTTAACCTTAGCTTTAGGTTTAGCTTTAGGTTTAGCTTTGGGTTTGGGTTTGGGAAGATGTGCCTTAAAATCATCTTCGTTCAATGGGGTAACATCCCTGCTGTCACACCATGTCGCATAGTCGCCGTACGTCTTAAACTTACCAGCTTCTAACATTTTTGCAAGGTCATGCCCCCTGCGTGTTGCATAAAATTGCCATAATATTTTTGTCAAGCTTCACCTCTTATACTATTCATCTCGCCTTGAACTTCGATTTCTATTAACTTTAATAGACAACCGATTACACGATCATCATATTTTTTGTTACGTAATCCTTTACGGATATGATCAATGAGGCTAGACAAACTAACCCCGCTATATCCCTTAATTACATCTTCAAGATCTACAAATGCAGCATTCATTAATTCTTCATCCCAATCACATGCCTCTAGGACAGCCGTGTGACCGGTAAGACTGCGTAGCTTATTTGTTAAAATTGAAAACATCAATCATAAATATCATGCAATAAAGAAATCATACTTTCTTGAAAGCGTGGATCTCTTGCGACAACGGTGGGGTCAGATCCAATCTCCTTCTCAAAGGCGCCAATGAGAGGTTCGGCAATCTTTTCAAGAGCGCGCATTACTACGTTACGAGCCGTAGAGTGATTCATTCGATCACCCTGCTCTGTCATCCGTTCTGCAATCTCCCTATAGCCCATACCGTTATCTGCAGACGCGCCATATCCATGATTAAAGGTTTTACCAATTGGCATACTCATATTACTTACCTCTCATTAAGAATTCATTATCATCTTTGTTGGGCCCAACACCGAAACGCATTCGAAGAACTGCTTCTTCTCTAGGGGATAAACCACGAAGGGCATCCCTAACCATCATCTCAATCTTGCTACGATCCATTATCTCACCAGGATCAACGATCTGCTCATCAGGAATAACCTCCCCAAGCTTACGAGAACCCTCCAGTGAACCAACCTCTTTATCAAGTGATACAAAGTTATGATGCATGGCCCTAATTTTATTGAGTGACTTCACTGTCACGTCTAATGCAGCTGCCAACTCCTCATCGGTTGGCTTCGTTCCGAAAGCATCCTCATATTCTTCAGCATACTCCTTCGCCTTCCAAGCTATTCTACGCAAGTGGGAAGGGATACGCACATCAGTTTTATGGGTATTGATGTGCTTAAGAACTGCCTGGCGAATCCACCACACAGCATATGTAGAGAATTTGTATCCTCTACGCCAATCGAATCGATCCACGGCCTTCATTAGACCAACGTTTGATTCTTGAATCAGATCATCGAAATCGATTCCTCTGTTCTGATATTTCTTTGCGATTGATACAGCTAATCGCAAGTTTGCAGCGACCATTTGATCGCGAGCATATTGATCGCCACCTTCAATACGCTTTGAAAGAGCGACTTCCTCCTCTCGTGTTAAAAGTTTATGTGATCCGACATTGTCAAAATATGTCGATAAGCTCATCTTACCCCCACTCTTTTATGTGTTTTTTCAGAAAGCCATTTAGCATGAGCGACTCGTCGTCGTTCGCGGACTTCAATCTCGCGTTGGACATAACAGCACTCAGTCTCAAGTTGTGAACGAAATCGTCTATCCTTACAGCGGCGAATCGTTCGTTTAATATTGCGTACACGGCGACGAAGTTCTTCTTCGTCCATCGTGATAAAGTTATCGGATGGCGTGGGCCGGAAATCAGACATGAAAACAACCTTTATATTATTAATTTAAACACCAAACAACCTTTGAACAGGCTATAATAGTATTATACCACATTCTACAGGAATTTACACTCAAATTGATCGTATATCTTCAATCATTGCTGCACCTACTGAAAGAAAATTTGTGGCCACAGAGACTGCGTTTTGGATCGCACTACTAACAACTTTCTGTGGATCGATCACACCTTGTTCGATTAGGTTGCAATACTTCTCAGCCTTTGCATCGAACCCCCATTGTGCGACCCTGGATCTTGTGACACGTTGTAAAACGATATCAGGGACACCACCACCGTTCTCAACGATTTGACGCAGCGGTGCTTCACATGCACGGGAAACAATTCCAATACCCACCTTAAAGCTTGCACTGGAACTCTTTGGAGCAGCCAACGACTTACTAGCCTTTACTAATGATGTACCACCACCGGGTAATACGCCTGACTGTACAGCAGCGCGGGTTGCATGCAAGGCATCATCGACACGATCCTTTCGTTCCTGCAGTTCTATCTCTGTGCTTCCGCCTACACGCAGAACGCATATGCCTGATGAGAGGCGACGAATCCTTCGTAGGAGTTGCTTCTTATGATCGCCGGCGATGGAAGGATCTTCCGATTGCTTCTTTAGACTTTCAATACGTTCCTCAACGGAGCCATGCCCGGAGTTTGTACCCACAAAGATACTGCGTCGCCGATGAACATGAACCTTATCACAACTTCCAAGGTCCTCTGTCTTCACGTCCTTTAACTCAGTGATGTCTGCTGCGCCGTAGACCTTCGTGCCAACGAGCAAAGCAAGATCATCCAACGCGTTAACGCGACCTTGACCGAATTCAGGTGATGCAATGGCACATACCTTCAACACACCCTTCATCCTATTTAACACAAGCGTCTGTAATGCCTCGCCTTCAATACCGTCAGCCACGATCAATAATGGTTCGCCACTCTTATGGGCTCCCTCTAGCACGGAAACAATTTCTTGGATTGAACCTATGGTCTTATTAACGATGAGGATTCTAGGGCCATCTAGAGTGCATATCATCTTTTGTTGGTCATCGGCAAAGTATGGTGATAGATAACCGCGATCGATCTCTGTACCCTCAATGATCTCCAGCGAACTCTTAAATCCCTTTGCCTCTTCAACAGTGATAGGCCCATCAGGACCCACGGCCTCGATGGCATCAACAATCAAACGTGCAATTGACTCCTCACCGTTTGCGCTGATAGATGCCACATCAAACATCTGGTCATCATCACCAACCGGGATAGCCATGGTCGCCAACCTTTCTTGGACCTGATCGTGGGCATAAGCCATGCCCTTTTTGATCTCAGCATAATCATACCCGGCCTCGAGCGCACGCATCCCCTCACCACAGAGCGCTTGCGCGAGAACGGTGGAGGTTGTGGTGCCATCACCGGCTTCCTCCGCTGTTCGACCGGCAGCTTCCTTAACAAGCTGGACACCCAGATCGGCATACTGTTCACGCAGGTTAAGAGCCCGTGCGACCGTGACACCATCTTTCGTCAGGATAGGCGGCCCATCAGGTCGTTCAATCACAACGTTGCGACCACGCGGGCCCATGGTAACCTTAACTGTATCCGCCAAAGCATTGATGCCACCTAGCATCTTACGGCGGGCATCGAGGTCAAACTCGACAACCTTATCAGTGCCCCGCATTAGCCCCTCAGGATTTGTTTTGTTTCAGTTACAGGTTCTACAACTGTGATTGCGCGTCTCTCACCGGTAACGCTGTGAAGTGCAATATGTAGGTCACCGACCTTAATAGCAATTTCGTTCGCGTTAATGACCCCGCGCGCTCGCAAGTCTTGTTGTTTAATATCACTTAAGGGTTGATCAACCATTTTCTACTCCTACGAATGTTTTAACATATTTCGGCCAGGCGGTGTCGTTCACCATTGACCAGAATCCCAGGTCACGAAATCTATCGATTAGCGTATCCCAGTTCGCCTCACCCGGCTTGATCTCAACCTGGCCAATGTCAACCTTTTCGAACTCAACCAGCTCGCGGTTGTACTGGTACTTCACGAAGCCTTCATTTTTTGAGAGAAACTCTGATAGCTTTTTGCGAGACTCAAGGAGCTTAAGCGCGGTCTTGTTTCCTACGCCGTGGAACCCCTCGATGTTATCGCATGTATCTCCGACCAATGCTTTCCATCCGACATAGTCATCGCACGGGGCCTCTCGGTTCTTCTTGGTGATCGGGTTATACACTTCCACACGGGTATCATGATTTAAGAGTTGAATGAAGTCGCTATCACTGGATACAACAACCCTTCGGTCCCAATCACCATCCAGTGCGTAATAACCAATAACATCATCAGCCTCGTGGGATGGGTGACGAACGGTGGTAACGGGTAGGTGCTGTAACAGCTCGAGGATGACTTGGCGCTGGTCGCCATAGTCGTCCGAGGCATCATACACTCGGTTCGCCTTGTAGTCTTCGTGTAGCTCGAGCCGCCGAACGGGGCGCCCTTCAAGCGCTAGCACAATTTTATCGGGACTAAACTTTTCAACGAGTGGTCTTAAGGATCTGAAGAATGAATATATGATTGCATTCTCTTTTCCTTTTAGATTGCGTCGGCTCGAAAAGCGGGCCCTCTGCATTAAATTTGCGCCGTCAAGAAGTAATAGTGTTCGTTTCATTTTCATTGGGTAGTGATGGTAATGAGGGAGTTTGTTGTAGTCCAATATCTTTTACAAAGTATCTTTGTTCAAATGATTTTGCTTTATTAATCACTTTATCAACTTCAAACATAGCCTCTTTAACAAGAACTTTCTTTGCATCTGCTAGTGCTGTGTAAAGTTCTTCACTCTCCGGATCAATTTCATAGTCCTCTCCGGTCGGACTACGAACGATATATGACACAGCCTTGCCTTCTAAAGACTCACGAATAAGTCGCTCAGTTATTTTAATTGGTACTAAAGCTCGCTTAGATTCACCGCGTACCGCGATTCGAATATAAGCAATGTCACCTACTTTCATCATATCATTACCTCGTTTTGTTACTTCTTAAAGCCAGGTCCCAAAAATCCCTTTGAGTGACCTGGGCCTTGCGCTGTTGGTCCTGGATTATTTTTCTTAAATCCTGGACCGCTAAAGCCGAAAGCACGTGAAAGACTCTTAGTCTGTTGAATACGTTCGATCTCATCTTTTGATGAGTGATCATTTCTTCTTTTTAAAGCGCCTACGATTTCTTGACGAATCACGCTGCGCAAATCAAATTTTGACATCTTTTATCTCCAATATTTTCAAGTGATATAGAATACATAGGTTCTTTTAATCTCCACTTGAGAATGTTTGCCTCTATACGACCAATACGTTTTAGGTATCTTGACTTCTCTCGTTCAATCAAGGCCTCGGTCTTCTGCAATAACTTGGTTCCTGCCTTACAACTTGCATGACGCCGCTGTAGTTCATCTATACGATTTGTCTGCTTTGTAATCAAATCCTTAAGATCTTGTGCGTATTGCTCGATTCGTTTTTCGCGAAGGTCAATTGCAGAACCAACAATCATCTGGCATTTAGGCATTGCCTTATATTTTTTCATGCGAACACGACCACGTGCTCCAGGTGATTCATTATGAAAATCATCTCTAGTCAATCCAATAAAATGCAATACAGCAAAGGATTCAAACATTTCATCTGCAACAACATAAAGAAAGTCCAGACCATTTTCCTTACCTTCAAATGACATTGAATCAGATTGAAATGCTAACGCACCGGTTGACTGGTATCGAGTTGTTAGCTTACACTCCAGCTCTTTATCTAGTTCAGGAATAATAATATCAGGCTCGCCAGTATGGCCATCACTACGAACTTGAGGAAATGATTCTCTTAATGCATCTGCAAAGAATCTTTCCTGAGCACTGGAAAGAAGAATGTTTCTTCGCCCTAAATTAGACTCAAGATTCATTCCAAACTCAGAATACACAGTACGAAGACGCTCATTAAACGTCTTCATATTCCTCAGGGCTTTTAATGATTGTTCACGGGTTAAATACATAGACATCTCCTATGAACCATTATAACGTATTGCAAGCCAGTTTACACTTCTTCTGTGTTAGAAACAGCACGACGAATATTATCAGTAATCGTTTTTCCCTTTTGCGCTGCATTGGCAAGGGGTTCCAGACCTAAAACAAAACGTATGTTATCATACTCAACGAATGTTAACTTTTCTTTTAGAATTGCCATGTCTGCATATTGGTGTAGCTCCATCTCAGTTACAGGAAGATCTTCTCCCTCTGGCCCTGGTTCGAGCTCACCCGTCTGTCGACTTTCAAATACGTAAATAAGTTCAGGCATCTTCTCGCCTTCAGGAACTGGGACGAATGGAAGGCTAGCTGTGATGCCTTCAGCATCTTCTTCATAACAAAACTCTGGAATCCATTGATTGGACATTATTACCTCATTAATGTATGTTAAAAATTACATCAATTAGAGAATATGTTAATCATAATTTTTGAACGATTTTAGAAATTTCATCCATAAGTGTAATTGCATCATCTGCTAATGAGTGGGTCGACTTTTCTAAATCTTCTTTACTAGGCATGTCGCCTATAACATCGCTGATTTCATTCTTAAGATCATCAATGCCGGATCCTAAAATATTATTCACTGCTTCTTGAATTGCGTTTGAATCTTCTTCATCTGCAGCTTCTAGTTCTTTTAATGCAGACTCAACTTTGCCCATGTCAATCTTAGAATCAACGCCTTGTAGAGTAGTAACCAAGGTACGAATGTCCTGTGTGGTTTTAATCTGTTTCATCCTACTGAAGATCTCTGTACGACGCTTAAGCATATTCCTTAACTCAGCAAGTGACTCAACGAGTCCACCATATTTTATTTCTCGCATTTTCTCGATATCAATACCAACCTTCTTAAGAACCTCTATGGCTTCTTTCTCCGCCCTAGATCCCTCTGCAGCTTCTGTAATCAAGTTACCTATTGGATCATGCTCAGCTGTCTCATAAAATAGATTTGCCATTGCTCGAAGAACACCAGTCTGTTGTTCTGTATTGGTACCAATACGATCCTGTGCCTTCTTTATCCAGGGGGGCACATCACTAGCACCAGCCTCGTCGAATATAAACTTGGAAGCGACAATAGGCATTGCAGCCAAACCGATCACTGGATTCATAAGAATAGTATCCGGATCAAATCCATATGCACCAAGAGACCGTAAGGCAGCCTCAACTTCACGATTATTTTTGTCAGTTTTATCCCGATAAGCCACAATCTTTTTTATTGCTGATGTGTCGTCTACTGAAAATAGCACTTGTAGGGGTAGCATTATGGAGCGAAATAACTGCATAGTACTTCTTATTATAACATTCCCAGCATCGCGTAAGTGTTTTGCGCCTGCCTTAAGATCGTTTAGATCAAATAGTTCCTGCAACTTATTGTATTCTTTACTCGCCATCATTACCTCGTATCATAATTATGTAAGGAAGGTTGTTATGTTTAAACCATTGTTTAGGTGTTGTATCTTTGTTACACTTTTAACTTGTTGTCGTGGGTATCTTAATCCTGATAAGCCTGAGGCAAAATCTGTAACTGATAATTTCGTCGGTTACTGGTGGGAGATTGATGCGCTTGGTTATAATGCATGTTTTATTTTACGGGAAGAAGATGATACAACCCTTGTAAAACATCCCATCTTTCTAAAAGAATCAGCAAACGACAAGCAAGATCTCTTTGGAACATGGAACTTTAAACCCCCAAATACGTTTTATATCTATGAAGACGGAGAAGAGCCTCCCTATGAACTTGAAGTTTATGAAAGTAATGACTGTTGGTCTATTAACTGGGGCTCAATATCAGAAACTGCATGTCAGTGTAGCCTCTATTAACGATTACGCCTAATCAATTTCTTAAATTGTTCTTTATTACGTGCAGACTCTCCAACCACAATAGGTGCGTCTTTAGCAACCGCTACTCGTTCTTTACGCTTTTTCGACGGTGCGGCCACAGGCTCAGTGCCAGGACGATCTAATGCCATCTGAACCTTGTATGGTCCCTCAGAAGGCTTGTCTTCCTTTGCAGCAACCTCACCACCGGCAACAATTCCACCGATTGCATCAAAGTAAGCAAACACAGCAACCTTCTCAGCTTCAGATAAATCATTAAAATACGCCTGTAGTTGTGAAGAAATCTCAGCATTATCTAATGATTTGCCACTACGGATTATGTTTAGCTTTGTTTTGATAGCATCATATCCAGGTATGGCTGTGGTCTTCTCTGCCTTAACCGGTTCTTTCTCAACTTTCTTCTTTTCCTCGACGTCGACCTCGACCTCTTCATCTTCCTGCACCGGTGAGCCACCACCCTTGCGATGAAGGCGAAATGGGGCTTGTTTTTTAGCAGCGATATTCTGGCGCATCTCTTCGTCGTATTCTTTCATTAAATGCTTTTTGATAAGCCGAAGTTGATCTGATGTTATTTTCTTACTCATTTCTTTTTCGTCCTGGTATACTTCATACGCTGATGAAGATCTTCGCGGTGCCGGCGAAATAGTTTTTCTTGTGGCGTTTCTGGTGCCTCTTTAATTTCGTTATGAGGCTTCTCTCGCTTATCGATATCCTTCATAAATTTTTCAAAGTTAAATTGTTTCATCTTGTTCCTCATCAATAAGTATTTCGCCGATGATCATCCATGTTCCTTCATTAACATCAAGTTGAACCTGCGTTAACTTAAGAAACCTATCAACGGTTGAATTAGGGGTAGTCGCAATTGACACGTGTATGCTGCTTCCAATCGCATCAAATAACCATGTTGGAAAATCGTTGCCGAGTTCACCATACAACGAGAGATGCTTATGTGCTAAACAAAGATTAGCATAGCAACCACAAAACTTAAAGCCGGAAGTAGATGAGTATATGGTCGCAATACGACTAAAGACCTGTGTCTCTTTCTCGTTTACCCTTCCCTGTAGTGCTGGGCTCATAAAAACGTGACCAACTGATTGTTGCATTATAGCCTCGCGTTTACGACTTCGGTCGCTAGCGACGTTAGATGCTTGGAGCATTCCAAATCGATATCGGTTACTAGCCCCAGGTGTTTTGTTTGTAACATTATAAAAACATCAGAGTCGCTAACCTTAAAGTCAATATTGTGTCCTACAGTATTCTCTAGCTTCATAATGTCTAATAAAAAAGCATTTCTGGAACGAATATTTGGAAATTGAAACTTTCTCTCAAGTGATCGTTTATCAGAACTCATTGCCCACTCGGAAGTATTTGTTGGTTCAACTGGTAAGTCCGGAGGTAAAAAATCAAATCTGATATGATCGTTACTTTCCGGAAAGTCGCCCAATATTTCGCTAATCATTTTTCGCATCTAATTCATCCTGAAATGCTTGTGTCTCATCTAAAGCAGAAATAATATCTTTTTCCCTGCGTGCGGCAGAGAATCCACCCCAACGTTCCCTAGCCATTTGATCAATGTCAAAAGACTCAAGCTTTGCGATGTCACGTAAAGTTGGATACATCTCTTTTAATCTTTCAAGTAATTCGTCAGCCCCAAAGTCGGCGCCTACTTTTGCAATATCTTTTTCAAGCTTCTTCCTAAGCTTCTCCGGCGTTGTTTGTGTCTCACCGAATAATATGTGTACGACCGTAGTGGCAGAAAGTTTTGGAAACCCGCTATCAACTAATCTCTGTTGAATATCTTTCTTTGCTGTTCTATAGATTTTGTTATACACCGGTAAAATAAAAGAGTTAACAAAAAAGAACTTATATGAATCAAGGCCTCTTACAATATCGCGATTCAACTTAAGCTCATCGACATCTTCTTCATCCACCAAAGGTGTAATTCCCTTAATATATTGAATCGTTGCGTATGTATGTAGTCCCGTTATTTCGTTTGGTGTAAGCAGACGCTGGCAGGTTTCTAACCTGCGAACAATTCTTCCTACAGCTTGTTTCGCGCCTGAAGCTCCTGCAAGCCCGAGTTCTTTTGCCATATCATCGTAACCCGTAACATCACAACCGGGAACGATTGGTTCTGTGATATCAACAAACTCATCATCGGCATCGTACTTTCCTCGAATCTTATGAATAGGATCCTTCTTTGTACCGATATCGGCCCATGAAACATGCGGTTCTGATTTTCCCATCTTAGAAGACGTGGCTTCAAACTCTTTTTTCTCCGCCTCGATCTCCTCCGGAGTCATATCTGCATATAGTTCTTCATCGGTCATGTCTTCCCAATAAGAGGATGGAGCCGGCTTATTTGATTTTTTAGGTGCCTCGGCCATAATTCCTTCAGCCATCTTTTCGCCTAGGTTCTTACGAATAGCACGATATAATTTTTGTAACTCATTAGAATCCATGCCAGTAACTAAAGCTTGCACCGCTAACCCAAACTCACCCTCAGATGTAGGGGTGTACTCTTCATCATCTATCGGTGGTAGTTTAGTAGTTAACTGTACGTTCGCTTCAGCAGATGCAGCTAAAGGTAGCTCATCACCGGTGGTTTCATCTGGTGTTGATGATATTGCTCGTTGTGCCATGGTTGCATTACCAACTGCAGAATTGTGACCAGCACCAGTTCCTGGCGTGAATATCCCTCCAGGAACATCTTCATGTAATGCATTTTCAAAAATAACCGATTCAACTAGTCGATCTAAAGTGTGTTGTCTTTTCTTCATCGATTCACCTCAATTGATAAATACCCTAGTGCACCTAAAACTTTGTTCCCAAACTAAGGTGACCAGAGGGGTTTGCATGCAAATCAATTCCAATACCGACATGCGTCCATAAATCTGTTAGTACAGGAACGTGCGATGCGATGTTATAACCTGCAAGGTCAACACCTATCTGTGCAGCCTGTCCATTCACTGCGATTCTTAATCCTAATACGTCAACATTTTTATGCGGATGCAGAAAAGATACAAAAACTGAGCCTAGTAAATCAGGTGTTTCATTAGCAGAAATAGTTAGACCGATTCCTATATTAGGTTCAAAGAGACGAAGCTCATCGATTGTACGAACCTCAAAGGAATCAATTGGTACTTCTATAAATACATCAGGATTTGCACTGGATGCGATCTGTAGTAACCCACTGGCGTTCTTTTCAGATAAAACAACAGAGTTTCTAAACGTTAACTCATAGGTCTCGAATGAATAAGGAAACTCGATCTCAGAATCATATGCAAATCTTGCAACAGCCAAGTTATCCTGTAGCAAAAACATATGTTCTGTCGGGGGTTCTGCCATGGCCACAGTTGGTTCGGAGGGCTTCACGACAGTCTCAGTAATTGTTACATAACGAATTTTTTCTGGTCTGTCTTGAAGTTGTGCTACTAAATCTAATAGCTCTGTGTTCTTATCTGATAGTTCACTGAGCGCTTTCTCTAAACTTGTAGATTTTGTTTTAGCATTTTTAACTTCCGTATAAAGAAGTTCCTTAGATGCTAAAAGCTCCCTTATAGATTTAGATGAACTATCCCTCTCAATCTTTGCGCCAATGGCGTATCCACCAACCATCGTAATCATCATTAGAATTGCTAACAAAACTAATTGTACTTTTGTATTCATTAGCTTCATTAGTTCCACGCATCGGGATCATCATTATCTGATACGACAAATGAAGCCTTAGACGAGGATGCTCTTAACATTAAGATCGCTGGTTTTATAAGAGTTTCAAACTCAACTAAAAACTCTGACTGTGCCCTTGCAACATCAGCTAAAACGTTCTGTGTTTTTATTAGTGCACTAGTAAGTTCTTCGACGCGTCTGCTAAGTTCACAAACATGTTCTTCTAGTTCTTTAACTTTTTGTGAGGGGGTTTCCACTTTCGATCGCCCTAAAAATAGATTCAGCATCAGTCGCAGCCATCTTCTTAACAGTTTTTTCTCTTTTCTCTTTCTCTAATCTCTCTAGCATTGAGACTGCATAATCATCTCGCTCTACAATCGAACGAGTAAATTCGCGAAAAACCTCCTGCATCGAGAGTTTATGATCCATAAGAATTTTACGAAGCTCGGCATGGGTTCCTCGTGTTAGTGTGATGTGAACAGAAGTTCTCGTCTCAAAGTCGATATACCTATCGCTCACACAGCACCGCCACCTCCACCTGATGCACCGACAGCTAACGGAGTAGGAATCTCTTCCTCCTCGCCGATAGCGATACCATGTTTAACATCAAGCAATTCAAGAAACTCCTCAGCCATATCTTCATTATAATTTGTTGTAAGGAACTGTATAGCTTTATTAATAATAATTGCTTCCATGTCGAGTAAATTATCATAATTCATTACAAGGCGTGCAATATCATTGGTAAAACTATCAACATCTAAATCGCTAGCCTCTAGCAAGTATCTACGTAATGAATACCTGGACTCTTTTTGAATTTGTGCAGATTTTCTAGCCTTTGTCTCATAATCAACAAAGACACCTTGTAGAGCATCATCAATAGATTTTCCTAAATCAACCGTATCAGTTGGGGTGACTTCTTCAACCTCTTCCTCTACTTCGGCGGCTTCAGCCTCGGCCTCTTCTGCGCTGGTCGCTCCACCGCCTCCAGCAGCACCTCCGCCGGCACCACCTTCACCTCCACCTTCATCTCCACCTTCATCCTCTTCTTCGCCTTCGCCTTCGTCCTCGTCACCTTCTTCATCGAATATGCCTTCCGCATCCTCATCGGCGGGCTCGTCTTCATCTTCTTCTGCTTCAAGTAGTGTATGTAAACTAAACCCAGAAGACTCTGTAAATTCAGCCGTTTCTTTCGCAGCCTCTTCTTTCTCGCCGGCTTCTTCTTCGTCAGTGAACGTTTGTTGTAGACTTGCTTCTTCTGCATCAGCATCTTCAAGTAATAAAGATCGGCGAACTTTTTCAAAATTTAAACTCATTGGGGGCGTCCTTCATATGCCGCAGCGCACTTCTCTGCACGCTTAACTCGATTTTCGACTGAATTCCAGTTAAACTCTTTCATCATTGCAAAAACATAAGACTTTCTATCATCCAAATAATCCCTAACGTACAGTTGAGGCATTACTGCTAAAGATATTACAGGAATTACTGAGGGAGGGAGAGGGTGGTTATCATCTACAATTAAGTTGATATAACGCCTTAACTCCAGACTGTATGCAGTTACAGCAAAACAGGCGCTACCTATAGCACATGCAATAAAATCCTTTTGCCATGAATCGAATGTTCCAAAATCTCTTTCTATGCGCATATATGAAAGTGAATCCATCGTGAGTAAAGATTGTGGGTCACCGATATTGGTAATATGTAGTCCCAATAAAAAACTAAGTTGTAGTAAGCGACCCTCTTGTGCTTTTAATGCAACATAGCTAGATGCATCCGGCATTGCTAAATCCCGGGACGCGCCCTCTAACTCAGCGCTAACATGGTTTAGCTCTTTAGCATACGTGTCAACCAGGTTCTTTAATATAAGTTGAGACTTTGAACTTAATAGCTCTGTTTGCATCTCAACTGGGGGTGCCTGAACAACATATGCTTCATTCATCCCAAGCTCTTCGCGAACCTTATTCCGAATAGCATTAACATCCACGAGCTCTGAAAGCTTTACCTGCATTACTTCACCTCATATTCTTTTTCAAATTCATCTTTTGATACGACCATTTCGCCCTTACCCTCGATATCATCAGTAAAACCGGACGGCGTAAATCTAGCATCTTCCGGTGCGCGAAGTACAAAAGTAACCTCGTTGTCCGGACCCTGAACAATGTCTGCGATGGTGTATTCAAATTGTGATGGTATGTGCCTAACCTTAAGATCCTTTGAGATGACAACGTTTCCTCGATCATCATAAACATCAGCCTCCTCAAGATTCTCGACTATTCTACGGAGCAAAACCCGTCGCATTGATTCAACAATTACTTTATTCATCTAATAAACCCGCCATAACTTGCCAGCGCTCTAATAATATCTGGCCTTCGCTTTCTTTTCCCTCGACCGTAACCTTGTCCAGTTCGTCTTTTAAGTTCTTTAAATTGCTTAAGAAGCTTTTTCTGTTCGCAGTATTAGGCTTACTGACCAAGCCTTCCCAGCTTGATTTTAAGCTTGAGTCTGCAATATTTCTCATTGCAATACCAAGAGCATTGGGAATACTTCCAGGCTCCTCTATAGTATCCTGCATCTTTGTACCCTTAGATTCATCCTCTGGATCGACAGGTTCAAATAATAAGCTTGACAGAGTGGGCATACCGCCCCCTTCATCTGTCTCGGCCTCTTCTTCGCCTTCACCTTCGGTGTCTTCACCCTCTGTACCCTCATCTGTTCCGGTGTCTTCACCCTCTGTACCCTCATCTGTTCCGGTGTCTTCCGCCCCACCTTCTCCGCCGATTGTTTGCTGGAGGTCTTCGCCAACATCAGCTATGTATTCGGCATCGCTTGTTGCTTCAGAACTAGCCGCACCGGCAATCTTAGCCGTGGCAGCTCCTAGCTTCATAATCTTGCCGAACGGCAATGACATCATATCACTCTTAAATCCCTTTTCGCCTAATTTCGGGAACTTCTTAAGGCCCAACATGCCACCAAACATATCAACTGCCTTCGCCATCCAGCCAGGAGGACCGGGAGGAGCTTTATAGGATCTAGCTATGCCGGTTGCAATTGCCTTATCGGAAGGCATGTCAATATCATTACGGTGAGCTACCCTAAAGTCGTTCATACTCATTGTATTAAAGTCCTTCTTTAACACATCGTTATCAGGTCTTGCCATTACATCTTTTACAAATGGAAGTTTACCGAACTCTTTTGCTAACAGCGTAGAGCTATCAAAAATGCTAGAGCGTGCTTTATTAATGGTGTCAATTGCCACTGCTGCTTGAGAAACTTTTTTAGCAATGTCTTTCTTTCTGCCAAAAAGATTAAGCCCAGCGATCATCGAAGAACCAGGTAGGTTTTTTGCGATGGTTGCAATCATTTTTCGAGTGGCTGGCATCATGCTAGCGTCATCGCCGATTGCCTTCTCTAATTCTTCCAAGTCTTTCCTAGCATCAGCAACCTGCTTAGAAAGGTCAGACATGTCATCTTCACCCAATTCCTCAAACAAAAGTGGCAAACGTGTATTTGATTCTAAAAACAGTGACACGTCATCTGTTGCTGCATAAAGTGCACGTGTAACAATACTTTCCAGAAACAGTTGATCATCTCTATTCATCTTTAAAGGCCTCTATGTTCAATAAATATCAAGGTCAACAGTATTTACGGAACTTGACTCCAGCAGCCTTAAGAATGTCTAGTCCGGACGTATCTCTATACTCTTCATCATATATGACTTCATCAATTCCACCATTGACAATTGCCTTTGCGCACATGCGACAAGGTGATAGTGTGATATACATTTTTTTATGTTTAGGAATATTGTAATCAAGTTTAATAAGAGCATTTATTTCTGCATGAATCATTCCTGACTGTCCAGGTTCATTAGACTCTACATCATTTGGTCCACCCTTATAGTTACCGTTATATCCAATTGATAAAACTTGTTGATTATCACTAGTTACAATAACTGCACCGACCCTATGTCGAGGATCATAAGAACGTTTAGAAACTAAACGAGCAAACTGCATCCACATTTCGTCCCAACTAAGACGTGCTATCTTCATTATTAACCTCATCTCCCCATACATCCCAACCTGGGCGAGTGGACCGTGCAAATAGTTCCAAATAAGGACCATTGCTTCTAGACTCTACTAAATCGTACATCTGTACTGGTTTCGCACTATGTTTTGTTGGACTTATCAATCCTTGATCAATTAGTGTTGACACATTATTTGCAGGTGTACGATTAGAGAAGCCGCGACCTTTGGTTGCAAATAGACAAAGTTCGTGTTGCCCTCTAAAGTATCTGCCAAGACCAAAGCGTGATTTTGCCCATACCACATTAGTAATATACCGGAACCCTAAATGCTCAATGATACGAAGCGCTTCAGGTAAATGATTGTTTGCAGTCCAAAGATATAGGTGGGCGTCGTCAGCGACCTTACCATCAAGCGCATTCATCATAACGCTTTTTATTTCATGCTCTTTTAAAATTGGATAATGCTTATCAGCACCGCGCTTTGACTTTCCTCCTCCCCTTTGGTACCAAGGGGGATCAGCAACGATTGTAGAATATTTTTTCATCTAAGCCTCCGTTTTCTGCGATGGTGATATCACACGCAAGACCTGGTCTCGCATGGCAGTTACACCTTCAACTGGTAATGTTAAATAGATAAAATCGTGTTGATATAAAATCACAAATTCGGCTGCCGATAGGTGCATACAACCCCAGTTTTTGTTTGCCGCCAAGAAATCGTCGACCGCAGGTTGTACACCTGTCTTTATTGTTTTCTGGCGTGGCGTTGCTATATCAACTTTCTCGTACTCATCATTTTCTGAGTAATATAGGTCCCGTGTCGACCACCTGCCGCTGTAGTCGTCTACAATGATAATACCGTGTTCAGGTACCATGTTTTTCAAAAATTCCAGCTCCTGGCTAACAGTGTGATAATTGTGATCTCCATCCAATAAAATAAGATCATACTGGTTGCACGGTGTGTGGCCTGCTTGATCTGCCAAAAAATTCAAACTGTTTTGTTCAACGAGAAAAATTTCTCCATCCCCATCATCCCCTTCGGACAACGCAATATTCTTCAGTTGTGCAAGCGATGCCATCACCTCGGGCCGCACCAAAACATCAACCCCAACCCATGTAAACTTCTTATGTGCAGCAGTCAAGTTTTGTGTGTATGCCAACATAGAGTAGCCTTGGAAAACTCCAATCTCTAAAATGTTTGGGTGGGGTAGATGATATAAAAACCCTTCGCATACCGCCCTTGTGATCCCTAAATAAGACATTTAATCCTCTGTGATAGTATTAATAGTATCGAATATCTCTTCTATGTGAGTGCCCGAAGGCAATGAAAAACCTGATGCTTTTTTATGGCCACCGCCACCAAATTTCTTTGCAATCTCGCTAACGTCTATTGCATCATGAAATGATCGTAGCGATACTTTTGTCATATGATCAGCATGATCCCAATACCAGATAACTGCAACATCACAGGATGGAGCTAGCCTTGAGCCAATCTCAGACATCCAGTGAGGTGAATTAACGACCAGTGCCTCTTTACCCATAAGCTTACGAGGTTGTGCACCTTCAGCAACTTTCTTTACAACTGTCTTAGAGTATGCCAAGATGTAAGAGCCGCGCTTGATCGCATCATCAAAGACTGAATCATCTTCGAATTTAGAATATTCCTCAAACTCAAATGGGACCATGTCAAATGCGGCACTGAATTCTTTGCTATATGGAAGTTCCCACTTCCACAAATCCCTGTCCTCAATATATTGAACAAACTTTGGTGCTTCCTTTCCTGGGTGAAAGAAGTTCCATGACAACATCGCACCACTATGACTCATGTCAAAAAGTGTATTGGAAATGTCATGTAACTCAACCATCGCTGATTTATGATGATCAATAACAATCAACCCCTCAGCTTCTTCAATCATCTTCTTTGTGGTTGCATTATCAAAAGAAAAATCCAAGATTGCGACGGTCTTTCCTTTTACGTCCGGAGGCTCTATCCCATGCTTACAAGCATGATATTCGGCACGGCTACCTAATAACTTCCACGCAGCATATGCTGCACCGAAACCATCGTTGCACTGAGCATGATAGATGATACAATTTACGGATGTGGGCTCTACAATAGCCATTTAGAGATCCTTTGCATATAATCTTTGCATAATAAGTTTATCTAAATATCCTTTACAGGTGTGATACTTGATTCCGCATATTGTGCAATCTCAACAATTTCATTCTCAATTGATGTATGACGACCATAATCATCGTGAAATCTAACTGGAATGACCCCTCCTCTTCCCCCATAAGCAATCTCAACAATTGTTGAATCTCTTAATGCTTTAATACGATATGGACATCCGCTTTGAACATTTATTGTCTCACCTGGATTCACATAACAAGACTTAAATGTTTTATGTTTTTTAAACTTTTCGTCAGAAAATGTTAATAAGATGTGCCCAGACAATACAAACAATGTTTCATTCTTAATCCTATTGTACTTAAGGCTTGTTCGTTGACCTTCATTGATGTAAAGCATCTTACCTTTAATCTGGCTGTTTCCACCTGTTGCCCACGACTCCTCTCTACCCCAAGGCTTTCCTTCGCCGACTGCTTTTGTTACCCATATATTTTTCATAATAAATCCCACCACGCTAGTGTTAGCTCTAAACCAAGTTTAAATGGTATCTGCGCCTCAAACCCCAAGGTATTTTTTGCGCCTGCCGGATCTCCAAGAGAATGATCTATATCACCAGGACGAGGTGGAGCATTTTTTCTATCGTGTGGTCCACAGGCCTTCCAGATCATTTGTAGAATCTCATTATTGGATACTGCATTACCGGTACAGATGTTGAATGTACGCCCCTCCAAGTCATCTGAATGGAGGGCTGCTAGTAGATTTGCTTCTGCAACATCATCTACATAAATTAAATCTCGAGTCTGGTTCCCACTACCGTCTGACCGAAGAGACTTAGAGGATTTTAGCGCATTACACCATGCAGCAACCGCAGTTGCATATGCACCTGTTCCGTTATGGCCTGGACCATATACATTAAAATAGCGAAGCGAAGCTGAGTCTAGGCCATGAAACTTATAGAACATTGGAAGTATTTGATCAATCATCAATTTTTGCAAAGCATAAGGTGACTCGGGATCTGGTGTGGTGGTCTCATTAACTTCTCCAGAATGACTCCCATAAACAGCAGCAGAAGAAGAAAAAATAAATCTATTTACTGTACCTACACAGGCAGATAATAGTGCAACAGTTTTTGTAACATTGTTCTCAGTTGTGTCAAGAGGATTCTGCACAGAGTATTCAACACGAGGGTCAGCTGCACAATGAAAAACGTATCCATAAGTGCCTTGTGCAATACGATTTAAGACTAATGAATGTGCAAAATCTCCTTCAAAAACTAAAACCTGATTAACATCTTGTTCTTCTATCTCTGCGGTATGTTGATACACACTAATCAAATCAGCTGGTACTACACGAAGAGGTGCATCAGCTAACTTTGTTAAGTCACCGGCTGACATGTCATCAACCACATCAACACGAAATCCATACTTACGTAACCTTCTAACTAATGCGCTTCCTATAAATCCGCAACCACCTGTAACTAAAACTCTCATCCTATCCCCTTACCGGTCGCAACTGCTCTGAAACACCGTACATCATTGCTCTCGCTACACTCTTAAACCCTAATTTTCCTGCCCTGTGCGCTGCCAAGATGTAAGCCCAATCAATCCAATATTCATCTAAATGTTTAGTGGTTGCTAACGCAGCGTTGATTTCGGCTACATCGGAACACTCACGTATCAGCGCCTCAAATGCGAATAGCTCCGATGTTGCCTGTGTTTGTGGCATTGGGTTCATTTGCCCACGTGTATGACTCATTAACGTGCTGGTTGCAGATGAGTGTTTATCAAGGATCTCATCTAACATCTCAAAATGACGTTCATATACATGCAATGAGTTTGAAACATGGATATACGTACCCAACTCTACCCCAAGCTCATTAGCCATTAGTTCTTGTAAGAATGTAAAAGCAGGAACATCATATGAAATTCCTAAAACTAAATCACTTGAACGCATGGTGGCAACTTGGTGGAGCTTATTATCTCTAATAAAAAACTGTAGGGCGATTGTGCAGGGTACATCTTTTGCTCCAATAATACTATCGTCTGGAGTCCTAATATGAATCATAGCACGCCGAGAGTCCGGATCATTGCGCAACTCATTAACAACATATTCCCATTGGTTTAAGTTTCCTGATGATATACGAGGGTGCGGACCAAAGATCCTTGCGCCATATGCGCTGTTGGCAGTTGTACCATCATCACTAATGTCATTCCAGAATGGAGCATAATTGGAGATCCATTTAGTCTCGTTGTTTCCGCTTAAGTACCAAAGTGTTTCAGCAATCATATATTGAATCTTAAACTTTCTAGCTGGAACATATGGAATTCTGTGTCGAGGATTTGTTATTTCAAATCGAATCCCAAGCTTTTCCTTCACCTTCATGCCTCGAGGCGAAGAAATATAGTCATAGTCATCACGAATCTCTTCAGCCAAATAAAGATACGCGCTAGTAAAATCCTTAAACGTTCTCATTGTTTCTCCCAAAATGAGTATATGCTTTTTTCATATTGCGACCTGTTGATTATCATCTAAAAAATCCAAAATTTCATCGATTTCTCGATCTAGATTTTCATCATCAACTGAAAGGAAGTGGCACTTGCAGTTCGTCCATTTGGCAAATTCTCGATATTCACTATCTATTTCCTTTACTCTCTTTAGATTGAGTTTTTCTGGAAATAGGTCATCCACTTTTAGATTTTTTCGTGTACAAATTATGATATGTGTATTGTTAAGAGCGTGCCAATTATCTAGAGAACGAACACCTTCTGTAAAACTCTCTCTATTGAATACATTACTATACACCCATTCCGAAGGCCAGGCTCGATCAAAAATCACCTTACTACCTGATTGATCAATAAAGTCCAATAGCATTGGGTCACCAAATCTCACGATTCCATCAAATGCTTTTTCCGGATTATCATCAAAAACTTTCCACTCAACGCGATTCTTAAAGTAAACCATTCCAAGGCGAGATGCTAGCTCTTTTGCAATCTCGGTTTTTCCACACTGGTCCGTTCCCTCAATTACGATATGTTTAATGCTCATCTTACTGCCCTTCAATAAAGTTAGCTACCCCTGTAACCGTAAAGTCAGCAAAGGACATTAATCCTTCAAGCTGTTGCTTAACGACATTTTCACGTTGGCTTTTAGAAAGCTTACTTAGATAGCTTACCTTATCAACCACATCATCAGATGTATGCACAATCCAATCATCACCCAAACAATGAAGTACTTCATGCTCAACAGGAACTAAGGCCGGGACCCCACATTGGAGAGCCTCAAATACCCGAGGTGATACATAACCGGTCTTATAATAGTCATCCTTTGCGATATGTGTGGTCGCATTAAATCCATTCAAGATTTGCATTGACTCATAAAATCCCCTTCTCAATCCAAATGATAATGTTGAATAACGTGAGATTATCTTTGAAGGCTCTTCTCGTTCCGGAGACTTTTGAAGCCAGTTTCCCCACATGATTGTCTGCACACCCTTATCCCTTAGTTGCTGTGATGGAATTCCATAATATTTCTGTATACTCTCTTCTCGCTCGTATCGATTTCCTACATACCCGTAACAATATGAATAATCAGGTGCCTCGAACAGAGGTTTAAAATCAGACCAGATCGGCATCCATGAGCGTTTCTTTGTAAGAATCTTAGGGCGAAAAGAGGGATCACAAATCTCCATATGAGGCCAGCGGTCTTCATCTTCTTGACGTACTTTATGATCCGTATCTAATACAATTACACGAGTTCCATCATTAGTATAGTGATCTAAAAGTTCAACCTGTCTATCCCAATCAGGTTCAAACTTTTTCTCTCCAAAGTTTTTGTATGTGGGCCAGCGCCACTCCACAAAGAGTACATCCAAATCCGGAAAATAACCATCAGCATATGTTGAGTTTGGATATGACAAAGCCTCGCGCTTTTGCTGCATACAGAAAACTGTATGACCTCGTCTTTGAAGTTCATCTACCAGCAATGGCCTGGAAAGTCTTAATCCATCTGGGGTTTGGGCAAAGACGGCGTCTTCATACTTTTCCAGAAAACCCCAAAAACTATATCCAATCTTCATTATCCTCTCATTCCTCGGTGTAATGATATAGCGGTTTCTCGCATACCCTCATTTCGAATAAATGAACATAAAATCTCGCATACATCATCGACCCTTATCAAAGAACCATTCATCGAGTTCATATGTTTTGCAACATAATCAGGTGTCATACCCATATGAACAGGCGAGCCCTCAATTAATCCAGGTACGACTATATTCGCTCGTAGGCTGGCGAAGTTATTATTAATGCATTTAACCAATCCTGATATTGCAGTTTTTGAACAACAGTAGGCAGGATCATATGAACCTTTCATTACGCTTACTGAAGATACAAAGCTCACGCTAGCACCGTCAATGCAATGTGGTGCCAATGCCCTAACAGCAACTATCGGTCCAAATAAATTAACAGCTGACATCTTCATAAAATGGCTATATTCAATGTCTTGTATGCCAATGGACGGATTGATTCCTTGAAGAAACACGATTCCACCGACCGGTCTATTCATTGTACGGAGGCGCTCAACGATCACATCCATTTGTGTACCGATATTGTCTAATGACATGTCAACAGACAAGGGGGGGTCAACTAATGTGTCATGATCTTTTAAACTATTCGGGCCAAAAACTGGTAAGAAATCATATTCACCAGCATGTTTTTTCATGAAAGTAGTCGCAACATAGCCTGATGCGCCAAAGATTACAATTAGTTTTTTCATATCGACTCCTTAAATTATAGGTTCTCTTCGAGCAAGCTCGTGATTTTTAATGTTAGTTTTTCTTGCATATTAACAATCTCTACAGGATTTTCAATAAAATACTTAATTGAATTATGCAAAGGGGAGCCACCATGTGTACCCGTCATCTCTGCACCCTCTGTTTCCAGCGTTCCTTTAGCATCATCCCAGTATACTACCTGATCCCCAAATTGAAACCAGCAGTCCCGAACCTTTTGATTAAGCTCCCATGACGTATTAATACTGGCAGTGCCGGTCTGTAGTCCATCCTGATTATAAATTCCAACTACACCTATTGACGTACCTCGAACCTGCTCTGGAGATTCAGTGGTTGTTTCTCTACTAAAGAACTCGCGCTTCAGGTGGTGAGTATCGCCGAGGAGATAGAGCAAGATTGAAATATCATGTGACAATAAATCCCACCTGGCACTCACATCATTTCGCACAGGTCCTAAATTCATTCGATTCATAAAAGCTGATTGGAGTGGTGGAAGACTACCCTCCTCTATTTTTTCTTTAAGATATTTAATCGCTGGATTAAAACAAAAAACCCAATCAACGTGTAGTTTTAATTCCCTCTTATTCGCTAGTTTGTATAACTCGGACACCTGTTCATTTTTTAAAACCAAGGGTTTTTCACAAAAGACATGCTTGTTTTCTAGGAGACATTCCTTTACAATTTCATAATGAGTCAATGCAGGTGTTGCAATAACTACATGCGTTGAGCGAACTAGTTTCTTAATTCGATCATCATCACTATTGAAGCGCGGGTCCCACGTTTCAAGACTAAAATCTGGATAAAGCTCCACAATATTCTTTTGTAAAATTTGGCCCCAGTATCCAGTTCCTAACAATAAAATATTCATCTCTTTGCCTCATTTTGTATAATATTATAATAACATGCCCTATGCGGAATTACAATTTTTATCCCGACTTCGGTGATCAAATTATCAATTATCTTAAAATCTTAACCCGTTGTTGTCTAGTTGCATAACCGAAATCACTTTTATCAATTTCAGCCACACAGATAGAGTATTTTTCAATTGCAAGTTGCTTATCCCAATTCCACATAAACATTCTTTCATTTACGCCAGAGTCGCCGGCGACATTTAATAGCAGATAAGGTTTCCCACGCTTTGTTTTCTTAGGTGTCATCCCAGTTACGATAAACCAATAAATGTCCTTACCGTTATACTCATCAATTGGAACTAAGTTCATTTCAGAGAATCGACTAAGAAGTGATTCGGATACCAAGTTTGATGCATTACAGCTACCAAGATACTCTACAAGCTGTTCAGCCATCTCAATCCTAGACCATTCCCCAATGTCTAAAGATTCTAAAAGATGTTGCTTGAACATCTTACGACCGATCTCCGGATCACGCTTTGTACGCTTTTTAATGTCAGAATTATTATTAATAACAACTTCTTCCATATGCTTATAAGATTCGAATGTGCAATCTGGGCCTACAATATTCATGGAGTCGAATGCCCGAATGCGGATTAGCGATTGCATCGTGCGCTTATTGAACTTAGAGTGTTTCCACTTTCCATCCTTATCCCAAAGTAAATCATCCACTGAATGGTAGGGGCGATTCTCAACAATCTCGTCGACTGCAGCTTCACCAATGCCCTTGCAGCTTAAAAAGCTTGGCATAAATCTCTTACCATCAAGAATGGTCCATGACCTTTCAGCATGATTAATGTCGATGGGTACGGTCTTGTAGCCTAGTTTCCTAATTTCATTAAAAGCCTTAGTACGCTTTTTGGGATTACTAGACATTGCCTCGAGATAAGCACAGAGCCATTCTTCCTCGTAATATGTCATAAGCCATGCACAATAATACGAGTCAATTGCGTATGAGACAGCATGTGACTTATTAAATCCATAGCCGGAAAAGAATAGAATCTTCGCATATAACTCAGACGCTAGTTCTTTGGGCAATCCATTATTAACACAGCCTTCAACAAATGCATTCTCCAATGCTTGTGCTTGTGCTTTCATCGCATCAGCCTTTGATGCAGATCGCTTCATGATTGTACGACGAATCTTATCACAATCTTCTTGTGGGAAACCTGCAACAACGTTACACAGTTCCATGACTTGTTCCTGAAAGATGATTGCACCGAAGGTGGGCTCAAGTACTTGCTTGATCAAGGGATGTTTATAATCAATATTCGCTGGGTCTTCCTTTGCTCCTAAATAAATCTTATGAACGTCAGCCGAGAGAGGTCCTGGTCGATAGATGGAAGTTAGGGTTGCAATACCAACGATGCTATTTGGTTTACCCTTCATGAAGAATTGCTGCGCACCTTTCTGAGTTGCCTGAAAGATTCCTGCCCACTTGCCTGCATGATAAACATTTTCATAAACATGTTGGTCATCAAAGTCGATCACCTTAGGATCAAGGTGATTATCAAACCATTCCTTGACTTGTGCAAAAGAAGGATCTTTAATTCCCTCCTTGCGTTGCAAAATCAAACTAATACAACGCTCCATGATCCTAAGTGTTTCGAGCCCAAGAAGATCAAACTTAATCCACCCAAGTTCCTCAAGATGCTTATAGTGCATTCCCTCGACCCATGGTGTCTGTACTTCGCCCCTTGCAGTAATAAGAGGCATACGCTTCTCAATATCTTCAGAGACAATCACACCACCGGCGTGCCGTCCGAGGCTTTTATTTTGCTTAAATAAAATCTCGATAGGTTCAGCAACTTCTGGGTATTTTTCAATAAAATCCCTAAACGTCTTACTGTGCTTTATTGCATCTTCGTATAATAGAACAAATAAGTTTTTATCAGTTCCCTTTTTAAAGACCGCCCGCTTGACCTCTCGCTCCACCGGTGCCAAAGCCTTATTAACTTCATCAAATGGAACACCATAAAAGCGAGAAATATCTTTTACGAGGCTCTTTAGTTTAAATGTATTATAGTTTGAGATTGGAACAACATTATGATCGCCAAATTGTTCTTTCATTAAATCAATTAATAAATCGCGATCACCGATATCTGAATCAATGTCAGGTGCTCCTTGGCGGTGGACGCTTAGAAACCGCTCAAACAAAAGTCCATACTCGATAGGATCAACGTTTGTAATCCCCAATACATAAGCGACCAAAGAACCAGCTGCGGAGCCACGACCGGGCCCAATAAACATATGGTCCCTAGCAATATCCATGATTGCTTTCATCGTTAAAAAATACCGACTAAAGTTCTTTGTTTGGATTACACCAAGTTCAATCTTTAATCTTTCTACATACTCATGATTTGTATGAAGATCCTTCTCAACTAGTCCTGCTTTGCACAACTCCAACAATGCATCATCTTCGCCCTTTCCTTCTGGAATTACATATGAAGGGAGCTTCATTGCAGTATCCGGCTGAATATCACCAATCACATTATGGGCAATATCATGTGTACGCTCAATCGCTGCGAATATGATTTCATCATTATAGAAATCATATGCAGAAGTTGTTTCATGATATGTTTCCCACACCTGTTGCGCATTCTTTGGGTACAATTCACACTTAAGATCATCTTTAGTTTGTGGCAACTTTGATGGATCAAACTCACGATAGTTTAACCACCCAAGCTTCTTATAGAGCTCTCGCTCTTTCCAATGATCCGGGTGTGCATAATGACTATCACACGTGATGATAAGCTGAGATGTTAGGTCATTGCGTCTAGCAAATTCAAGCAATGCACGATTAACAAGATGCTGGGCATTTAGTTTATTAAACTGAAGTTCGAGGTATACATTCTTCTTACCTAGCGAATCCGCTAGCATTTGATAGCCGTTGGCAACGGACACCAGGACCTTCTCAAGTACCTGCTCATTGTCAAGAAGCTCAGGCTTTAGATCATCAAACTCGACCCCTTGAAAGTGAGAAAATATTTCATAAGCCAGTGGTCCACCGATACATGCGGTCGAGATGATTAGATGATCGCCCTCAGCCGCTTCACGTAGCATCTTATAGTCCACACGTGGGAAGCGATAAAATCCATCGATATAACCTTTAGAAACTAAACCAAAGAGTCTTACGAGACCCTCAGAGGTCTTTGGGAGAACTACTAAGTGATGGCGGCGTTTGATAGGATCATAAAACTTACTTGACTTTGAAGCATCTTCATCTTCAATTGTTAAACCGGCTTCGCCAGAATTGCTATCAGCAGAGGCATTATCTTCATCAGTACCAGCCAGAAGAGACGTTGATAGCTCCTTACGTTGTGCCCGAAGTACCTGCAAGGCTTCTTCATCGCCTTTTTTTACTGCCCTTTTAATTTCATAATCTAAGCGCCAAACTTCTAGATCTGGATGTACATACATCTCACATCCAGGAATAAGTTTGAAGTCTACACCGGAGGCCTTAAGCTTCTCAGCATGTAGATACGCATGACAAAATGCATTCATATGACCGTGGTCAGTTAATGCCCATGCATCCATACCATTTTCACGTACAAAATCGATATGTTCTTGCGGATATCCTAACCCATCAAAGGTTGAAAATCCTGAGTGCGCATGTAGACCCACAAATCGTTTTGGTACATTCTCTTCCATATACCCTCCTATGAGTCATTATATCAACTTTTTGTACTATTTTCAAGTCTTTGTAGGATCTTTTTATGCTTTTTTAAGTAGGAAGAGTACAGTTCTGTTTCATCGATTCCAAGCATAATCAAGACTGCGAAGAAGTAATTTAATGCATCAACCATTTCTTCCAAAAACTCTTCTCTATCAAAATCAAAGTCGTTTAAGTCTGAGCGGTGTGTCTTCCAGTTCTTTAAATGCTGTAAGGCTTCAAACAACTCTTCAACACCTCGCAGTGTTGTTTCACGAAGTGCCTGTTGGTTCTTACGTTTCTTTACATCAACTGGCCATTCCGGGTAAGACTTTTCATCTTTTTTACGAATTCGACTCATGAAATCTTTTCGTAGTTCGAACATATCTTTTAGCATATCATTCATTTATTACCTCAAAGTGTCTATCAATCTCGTAACTATATCGATCAAGAATAAGCAAACTAGTTCCCATTAAAATTGAGGCAGTTGTATCGCCTATCTGAATCAGAAGGCCAACGTCGTCAGGTACACACGTCACCTGATATGGTAACCTTATTTGTGCATCATCCTCTTCTAATAAGAGACATGTCTCAACACATCGTAAAATCGACCCCTTAGAAAAAGAGCCAGTTAGACTATGCGCGTTCAGCGCTCAACCGAGTGGCTTCTTGAGCCATTTTATTGATTGTTTCTTCGAGGTTTTCAATAAAATCCGGATGTGGATATGCAATACCGTCCTCAATGACTAATCGAAATGTGCGTAGATGATCCGTCACATCAGTGCCAGATAAAATTGCAAGTTGTAAAAGGCGGGCGATCTCCGCAATAGCCGGATCGCCTAGTGTAATACCGTTGTCAGACATTCTTTCTCCTGTAGAATATGTTTATTGTAGTCAAAAATACTGAAAATGTTCACAGATTATTTCATTACATCTGAAGTTTTTCTAGTGCAGCTTTTCTTCCCTGTACTAGTTCAAATATTACCGACTTACTTCTATCGTTATAACATATCTCGCCATCATCTAATATGATTTTTATACGAGTATGTTTATTAGATACTTCTTTCCATGCACCAGTAGACGATGGTGTTGACCAAATTGTAAAGTCATTATTTAAGATCCAAAAAATAGAGTCTTTATGAACACCGGCTCCAATTATCTTACATGGAGTTGACGCAAGAAACTTATCGCTAATTACCGGACTGTCCTTATATTCAAGTTCAATTTTTTGTAGTATCCTACTTGAACAACGCTTGGCCAACATCTCGGCCATGGCATGGTGTTTATCATTTGACATTGTGTATTTCCTTCATGTACCAATCATAATAATCAAAGAAAGGAATTACATAATTTAAAATAATCTCGGAAGCAAGGTCAATGCAGTGGCATTAAAGCAAATATGTGCAACAACACCATGCCAAATATTCCCGTGATTGTATCTTAAATAACTCAAATATACAGAGAAGGGTAGTAAAAAAAACGCTGCTTCCCATGAATGTAAAAAAGAAAATATCAATGCGACTAAAACTGCTGCGACCTTATCATTTCCAAAACGAGAAATTAACTTCCACAAACCTCCACGAAAAACGACTTCTTCAATGAAGGGAACGGCAATGATTAATAAACAATAAAAAGCCGTAAGTAGCCAGGTCGGTGATGACTGTAGAAAATCCGTTACTATTGCATCAGTCTCTGACTCAGAACCAAATGACGTTTGAGCTAGCGATGAAATTACATTTAAAATCACACCAGCGATTCCAACTTTCAAATATTTCATCATGAATTTCCATGTGAGCCGGTCATTGTATCTACAAGCTCTTGCAACTTATCACGCTCTTCTCTTAAAAACTGAACCTCAACCCTTAGTGCAGCAGTTTCTTCTGTGAGCTTCGTGAACTTTTCCATAAGTTCATCTCGCCCTTTTCGCTCATCTTCCAATTTGCTCTCTAACACTGCGACCCTTTCACGAAGATCATCACGATAAATGTGTTGTTCACCACGTTGCTTTTCTTCCAGGTTTGTTCTAATCTCAAGCTTTTTTTGATAGTATTGCCATGCGCCGGCGCCACCTAATGTACCGATTACTGCAATCAATAGTGTTATAATATCACTTTGTTCCACGGTCACAACCCTTTCTTAAGCTCTTTGTAAGTCTCTGCTTACCAATCTTCCACCATGCATATGCAACGATTATGTTTTGCACAACATAAGTTACCTCCATGACATCATGACGAAAGTGCATAAAATTAATCGCAGTAAGATTAACTAAAGCCAGCAATAAACCATTCTCCCGAAGACGTAGGCTCTTAGAGCCAAGACCATATAAGATGACCATGGCTGCAGTAATCCCTAATAAGCACCACACTGGAGGAACATGTTGAGGGCGTCCAGGATTAATAAATAATAATACCGAACAAATCGCAAGCTCTAAAAGCTCGCTGTCCGAATAGATGAGAATATTTCTCATATTGTGGAAAAACTTTTTTATAGACTTCACGATAAATCCGTTGCTGCATCCAAGACTTTTTGGTTATCAAGACATGCACAATCAATTTTACGTGCAGTTACATGATAATGATTTAGAAATCCAGCAAAATCACCAGTAACGACACTTGGCGAAACCACATAATCTTCCTTGGGTAGCTCAAACGGAGTATCCGTACAAGCATGTATCGCTTCCCATAGGGCGGCTAGGGCATCCAACTGAACAGGATAAAACCCAAGAAAATCTTCGAGCTTACTTCCGTGGACCTTTGCTCCACTAATTATGGGCCTTTCGCCGAACCCTCTAGAGACGTACGTATCTTGATATTTTAGGTAATAGGCATTGGATATTTCAACCCCAACGCTTGAATGATTAACTTTACTATTTCCAGCGTGCCATGCAGCGTGCTGCATATCCATTGTTTGATATATTGTGCCATCATTGTCAATACAAAATTGTACTGAAACCTTGCGTCTATTCAGGATGTCCACACAAGACTCAGAGCTTAAACACACATCCCAATGATTTACAAACATCTTAATTGGTCTTTTCTCTTTTCCAGCATATGATGTATATGCGCCATCAATGATGCCGAGCCCATCTTTATCAAACCAGTGAACTACCTTGTTCCACTTAATTGGATAAAATTCGCCATTATAAACAATGCTGTCTCTATGGCAACTTGGTCCGGGATCAAAGTCATCCATCTTTGACATACGATCCGTATACAGTCGCCGATAAGTGCTGGGCCCGCAATATCCATCTGCTGTAATGCGGTGCTCAACTTGAAATTGAACAATGTTGCTGATTAGAACATCATCAAAATCAGAAGCGCCAAACCATGACGGTTGCCACCCCAGATCCTTTGATGTTTTACGATTATAGTCTATTTGTTTTTGTGTAGCCATTACGTATAAATATTACGATAATTGCAATAAGCTACCCACACTTTCCATAACCACAAGCGAGACATGTAACACATCCCTCCTGGTATGTTAGGGCATCTTCGCCACATCCTGGACATGCGCCCCCGCCTGGCTTTGTACCATTCTTAATATACTTCTTCAATACGCGAGACACAACCTTTGCAAAACTAAAAAGATCTGCATCGCGATCTTTCTGTAATTGCTCAACGACATAATGAATAGGTGCGCCGTGTCTTAACGCAAGAGAAATCATTCTAGTAAAGCCGGCATAGTTTGGATTATCAAAGAGACGAACAATATCTTTGATCGTTACCTCATCTCCATTCTCCCCAAAAATTAAATCATAGATGCTATTACGCGTCTTTCTGGAACGCTTTTTAATCCAGCCACTTGAATACTTGGACGGAATTTCGACAAACTCAGCAAGACCGCCCAAGACCTCGTATGGGCGCCCATCCAATAGTCCGACAAGAATTGTCCACCTTTCTCCCTTAATCGTTGCATGTTGAATCTCACATGCCATGGCATCCGGACGCTTAGGGGCTGGATGTACTTTAAACTCTATTTTAGACCGATCATCAACCCTGGTGTTATCTTCTGCGGAGATAAGGACTCCGGTCCGAGATCCTTCCCTATAAACCGTAAAGCCTTTGCACCCGTCTTTCCATGCTTTCATATACACTTTAGAAACGATGTCCTTGTCAACATCTTCTGGTAAGTTACACGTTTTTGAAATACCATGACAAACCCACTTTTGCGCTGCAGCTTGAATTTCGACAGACTTTACCCAATCAATCTCTTTGCTAGTCGCTCCCCAGTATGGACACGTTTCATCAATTTCATTTTTGCCCGTTACTTCCATCCACTGTTTTACGCCATGATGGTAAACAGTAAACTCCTGCCACTTATCTCCCATATCATCAATAAAATCGACGCGTGTATCAGCGTCATGCTCCACAATCTTTTTTCTGCGTGTATAGCTTAACAAATACGCCGGCTCAATTCCAGATGTTGACTGCGTAAGGCATGACACAGATCCAACCGGTGCTGTTGTTAATAGCGCGATATTTCTTCGCCCATGCTTTTTTCGTAATTTGTCAATGTCTTTTGGTAAGTTTTTATAAATGCGCTCAAGATATTCATGATTCTCCTCCTTTTGGTGATCATAAACCTCAAATGCCCCACGTTCAGATGCCATTTGAATTGACGATGAATATGCGCCAATAGCTAGCTCCCTGTATATTTCCGCTGTTGCATTAACTGACATATCTGAACCGTACCTAAGATTGATCGCGGCTAGTGCATCGCCTAGGCCCGTTATGCCGAGGCCGGTTCTTCTGCCTCCTAATGTTGCTTTTCTAATCTTCTTCCACAGATCAACTTCAATACTTTTTACATGCTTTGACTCAGGATCTTTCTTTATCTTACTTAAAATGCGATCGACTGATTCAGTTTCTAAATCGATAAGATCATCCATTAATCTCTGGGCTTTCATAACAACGCTGCGAAACTTCACCAGATTGAAACTAGCTGATTCAGTGTACGGATTCTCTACAAAGTTTGTTAAGTTAACAACCATTAGTCGGCAACTATCATAAGCAGAAAGAGGGATTTCGGCACACGGATTTGTCGAAATTGTCTTATATCCATCTTCAGCATAGCAATCAGCAGGACTTCCACTTACTATATGATCCCAAAATAATGCACCAGGTTCTGCACATTCCCACGCAGCATCAATAAATTTTTCCCATACATCACGAGCATTAACCGTCTTAACAAGAGATGCATCTTCAACGCTTGATTCAACAGGCCAACGGAGATCATAGTCTTCGTTATTCTCAACACACTGCATAAACTCGTCATTAAAGCGAACTGATATGTTGGCGCCTGTCACCTTTTTTCTATCTCGTTTAATATCAATAAACGTTTCGATCTCTGGATGCCGACAATCAATTGTAATCATCAATGCCCCTCGCCTTCCTCCTTGTGCGACCTCGCGACAAGAATTGGAAAATCTATCCATAAAAACAGCGATGCCATCAGTTGTACGAGCCGCATTTGCAGTAGGCAAACTTTTTGGACGAATATTGCTTACATCAAAGCCGACGCCTCCACGACGCTTCATGATCTGAACTTGTTCCTGATCAGTAAATAAAATACCACCATATGAGTCTTCAGGCGGGGCAACAACAAAACAATTTGATAAGCTTTGAACTTGTGCCTTATTCCCAATGCCGCTAAGCGGTGATCCCTGAGGCACAATTGTCCACTCTGCTAGTAGCTCGTATATTTCATCTTCGCTCATTGGATTAGGATACTTTGTTTCTATCCTAGCAAACTCGCCTGCCAATCTTCGATGCATGTCATCAGGAGTTAATTCCTCTACGCCTCCTTTGCCATTTGGGAGTGCATATTTTCCTGAAAAAACATTGGCAGCTAATTCATCACCATCAAAATAAACCAGACTTGATTCATAAGAATCAGCGACCGTAAGATCTTTAATCATTTGTTGTTGTTCCTACTCTAACTTTTTGGATACTTCACGCCACTTGGCTCTTAATAGCTCTTTTGCAGAACTGCTGTCTTGGCCGACTGCTTCATTCAGCGTTAGTTCTGATTCATCTAATAATGTAATTCGAGATTGCGCGGTGTTAATGAGCATTGGAAATAAAATGCCATCTCTTCCTGCTCGATTCTTCGCGACGTAGAGGCGCCCGTGGCCGGTTGCCTTCTCCATTGCTTTCCTGGAGATAGAAATAACCACATCTGCAACCATTGCCTTGCCGTATGCTTCGGACATATTTTCAAGGCCTACAATATCTGAATTTGCTGAATCTCTATTTGCCTGGCTTGCAGTCCATACAGGGATGTTTATTTCCATTGCAAGATTTCGCAGCTCCTCGTATACAAGCTTTAGTTCATGACGTAAAGAATCATATGCTTTTGTGGATTTCATAATATCAGCATAGTCGACAACAATTAAACTGGGTTTAAATCCCTTTAAAGATAATTTTTCAATATGATTTCGAATTGTTATAACAGATGCTGCACCGGTTGGATATTCTTTGATGATCAGCCTACCAAGCTCTTCTTTTTCATAAAAATCTAGAACTTTTTTCTTTGATGACATCAAATCATTAATATCGATGTTGGTCAAATTTGAATCATATCTTCTACCGACCGCTGTCTCTGTTAACTCAAAAGTATAATGCAAAACATTTTTGCCACTTCTTAATGCATTAGCACCCATTGCGACCAAGTAGTGTGACTTACCGACGCCAGTATTCGCCGTTACGACACCGATCTCGCCACGACCCAGTCCACCATCAAGAATATCAGGAGCGTCGATGCGAGGCAGGCCGGTTGGGCATGGAATACGATGTGCTTTCACAAACCGAGCCTCAATATCTTCATGAAAATCATGGCCAATTGAATGAGGCATACCAATCGAGACTGCATCTTTCATCAAGCTAATAACACTATCAAACTTATCAGTCTGAATAAGCTCTACTGCTTTATGCAAAGCATCTTTAAATGCTTGACGCTTACAAAAGTCAAGTGCCTTATCCTTAACGTAGCCAATATCTCCTGGATGAGGATTTGATTTTAGGCGATGCAAGAACTCCACAATCTGATCACGCAAGATAATATCCTGACCCTCTGATAGGTCTTCCCTGATTATGCTAATCAAAAGCTGAAGGGTTGGAAATGCCTTATATTGCTCGTAATATCTGAAGTACAAGCGGGTGAGATACTTCAGGTAATTCAACTCAAAAAAGGTAGGCAGCATAACTTCATACATCTGCGATGCCCACTCACGATCCATCAATAGACCCTGAAATATCTTTTCTTGATATGGTTTACCGTATTGTGAAAAACATGATACGTTTCCCGTTAAATCAACTGCCACTTCTTGCATCACTCACCGTTTATTCAAAATATTCATGGATAAAAATAACGAACTTGGGTCAAAGTTTATAAGCCCAAACTTACGAAGACTTCTTAAAAACGACAATTTGTCATATTTTTTCTCATTAATTTCTAAACTTCCTTCAATTTGTTGAATTTGTGTCGCTGCGAGATTGGAAATATCGAGACACATAAGTTTTAAATTACGCTTAATGAGATCTTTATTATCAATTATATCTTGATAAATACGCACCCTTGAAGTTTCTTGTAACTGCTCACACTCTGTAAATAGGAGATCGGGTAACACTTGTTCTTCAGTTTGTAGGACAGCGAATCTTTTTGCCATTGTCTTTAACCCTACTCCCTTAACACCGTTAATGTTATCACTAGAATCTCCTACACAGGCTCTAGCTAGTGCAACATTATTTGGATGAACATGCAATTTTTCAAGTACATCTTCAACAGTTATCCTTCTTTTTTGTCCTGGTGACCAAATTGTCACTCTATTATCGACGAGTTGATAAAAATCTTTATCGCTTGATACTATCATGAGCTCATCATTTTTGAACTTATATCTTGCACAATAGCCTATTACATCATCTGCCTCACAATCCTTAACGTAATGTTGGTACACAGGGAGGTTTCTTAGGCATTTTGTTAGAAATGCAACTTGACCGATTCGGTTCGAAGAAGTATCTGGTATATCATCTTCATAATACCTGTTAAACTTTTGAGGCTTTCTGCCCTGTTTATAATCGCTGTATATTGCCCGCCGGCGGAGACTTCCTCCACCTTCCCAAAATACATGTACCTGCTTGGGGTTAAACTGCCTACATAGATTCCCTATGCCTCGTAAAAAACCAACAACGCCTCCGGCAGGATCACCGTTATTTGTCATTGAGGGATTCGCGGCATAGTGACGCATAAACATGTTTAGGCCGTCAACCAACAGAATCATCTTTACTCCGGTGACACGAAGTCGTCTTCCATCTCCATCGATAATGCACGAATCTCTTCATAAGATTCTGCATCGATATCCATTTCTGACCTGCGAACGTATGTTGCCTCAATCAATTGATCCAGATACGGTTTATATTCTGGATCCTCTAAGACGTCGCAAAAATCTGTTTTATAAAACTTCTTCTCAATAATAGCATTACCCTTCTTATCGGTAACAGAGAATCGTTTCCATGCACCCGTGCCTTCGACTGAAATCGTTTTGCCTTCATGCTCGACTGCATCAGCCTTCCTTAACTCATCAAAAAGTTCTTCATGCTCAACGATGCCTTTGCCAAAATGAATTTGAAACTTAACAGTCCTGAATGGAGGGGCAACTTTATTCTTAATCGTCTTTGCACTAACGTTAATTCCAATTACTTCCTTATTCGAATTCTCAATAGGCTTGCCAGCGCCGAGTTTGACACGAACTGACGAGTGAAATGGGATTGCCTTCCCTCCAGGCGTTGTTGTAGGATCTCCGTATAATACACCAATTTTCATACGAATCTGGTTAAGACATACGAATAATACTTTTTGATTTGCGATGATGCCATTAATCTTCCGCATGCCTTTCGAGATTGCTCGAGCCTGTAGGCCAATGGATTCCTTATCATAGTCACCTATCAACTCTGCCTTTGGTGATGAGGCCGCGACTGAATCCCAGATAATTGTAATCGGAACATCTTTCTGCATTGCACGAGCCTTCATGATTGTGGCCTCTGCAATGGACAATACCTCTTCAGTACAGTGAGTATCAACATACACAAAGCGCTGTTTAATATTCACACCTAGTAACTGGAGGTTCTCTACACTGGTTGCGTTCTCGGTATCGATGTACACAACAATCCCGCCCATATCTTGTGTACTTTTTGCAATCTGAATTGCAATATGCGATTTTCCGATTGATGGGGGACCAAAGATCTCGACTATACGACCTTCAGGAAAGCCCCCATTAGCCCTGTTTGCAATAATTGCATCAAGCTGTCTAGAGCCTGTGCCAATCCATCGATTAACATGGGTTGGAGAATCATCTGTAGATAAGTTATATGCGACACGTGTGCCACACTCTTTGTTTAATTGCTGAATTAGATCAGCGGTAAAATCATTTTCGTTTTTGTTTTTTGCCATCTTTACCCTCATATAAAAATACAGTGTAATTGCACACTGTTCATGAAAGAGTTAAGATAATTTCAGAATTAATAACCTGCTTCGGCCTCTATTTGCTCTTCTGTCTTTCGCCTCACTGATTCCAACACAATCTTAGCGGGAATCATTCCAGGAGGAAAGTACCCAGTGTATTGGTTGTGCTCCTTATCAAGTGTGCAAAAATAAAATGTGTCATTATCAGCTAGATTAATGTCACATCCCCAGCATGTATCATAGTGGCCAATGAAGATCTCTTCTGCATCCGTGTAAAATGTTTCTCCACATGTCTCATTTAAGATATTCTGGAGTAGTTGTCTTTCATTAAAATAAAGTCCATACTCCATAATGCCAAGTAGAATTGACATCATAACAGGTAAAAGCAGTGCAAACTCAATAGCAGCACCACCTCGTCTATTTTTCTTAAGCTTTTCCATTACACGAACCAATGCGAGGAGGGAACCCCTCCTCGCATAATTATCTCTTTACTTCTAAAAGTTTGAGAGATCTGCAAACGCGTCATCCAAATCTTTGTACTTTGTATTGGACGCTGGTGCGGATGGAGCTGAAGATGTTGCGGCAGGCTTGTTGTTACTGCCGAACGTGTTCTCAGTTGGTGCGCCATCATTTAGCCAGTCATTAATAATCTTCTCAAGCTCGTCGTATGACTTACAACTATACATTTCATCTAGATTAGGCGTATTGTCTAGCCACTCTTTTGCCTTTGCAGAATCCTCAGACAGCGGGGTTGACTTTGGTCGAGGACGAACAGAAGTCATTGCCCACTTACGACCGGGCTGCTTAACACACTCAACCTTAACATCACGACCCTCAAGAGGATCTGTAATGTCGCCATAATCTTCATCGAGCATAATGTTTAGCAAATCCTGGTAAACTGTTTTACCGAAGGACCAGATACGAACACCTTTCTCTTCCTCGCCTCGAACAACAACGAGGGCATAACTTCTCATCTTTGGATAGAGCTTCTTTGCAAGCTCATAAGATTCCTTTTGGGTCTCGCTGTTATCAGCCCGAAGTTTGTTAATAAGCTCCTGAACAGGATCATCATTACCAAATTGGTGTGGGGTCAGCAACCCAGGATTATTCCCAACATTATAATAGAACCAACGTTCCTTAAAGGGCTGTCCGTCATTATCTGGGAATGAAATAAGTCGAACAGATGCCGTCTCGCCTTCTTCAGGGCGCCACATCATGTTTCTGCGACTGTTATTTCCGTTTAGCTGATTCAGCTTCTTTCTAATTGCGTCAAAGTCAATTGCCATCTTTTAATCTCCTAATGATTAATTTTTAAAATTGCTTAGGCTTAATGCCTAGACAAATATAATATAAATTTATTAAATGTTCAGTTATTTTTTTTCTTTTTACGCCTACGCACACGAGGATATGTCGGTCCGGTACCGAGGGGTGTTGTAACACCTGCTACGCCCCCAGCACTGACTTCTTCCTGTGTGTCTGTGGTGTACTCTTCATCCTCATCAATGAGTTCTTCATTAGCACACTTTAGACATGCGGCAACAAATTCGTTAATCAATTGATTGATGTTTTTATTGTTCTTCATGCGCTTGTATAACTAGGCTCTAGAGCTTGAGTTATTACTCCAAAATGAGCGTGAAACAACATGTTTTGCATGTTGAATAATCATCGCAAGTTCAGGCTCACCATGGACATACCATCGGTTCTCTTCAAAATGAAAACCTTGTGCTAGTTGAATTCCCAGCCACTCTTGTTGATCCAATTTAATTCCGAAATGTTGTAGAAGATAAAGTGTGCGGTGAGAAATCGTCATTCTCTGTAGACCCTTAAGATCATTTAATTTATAATGAGCACCTTGCTTCTCTCTATGCCAATCGCTATCTTGGGGAATAAAATGATCGAGGCGTAAATCACCAACCTTACCTAGGTCATGAAGTAAAGCGACCTTAATGGCGCTTCGTTTAGTTGGACCAAACTGCATATCATATGCCTCAATAAGGCGCACTGCTTTAGACGCAGTTTGTAAGGCAAGATTAATCATCCCACCAGGACAACAACCAGGCTCATGAATGAAACGACTTGATGGTGTCAAAATAAGACGCTCACCAAGCTTATCCAACATCTCTTTCACGTTATCATGGCAATCTTCGCCCTCAAACGTTGATAACAATAAGTTGTTATACTTAGCCCATAGCTCTTCTATTTCCATATTCACCCCTATGACCTATCATAACGATAACGTCAGGAGTTTACACGGCTTCTTTCTTTTTACCAGCAGGTTTTACCGGTCCGGACCAGCTTGGTTTTCCACCCTTTGTTGGATAAACCAATACATAACCGCCAACATGTTGAGCGCGGAGGTCATCGTTTGTTCGAAGTGCACCAACCGCGATTGCATTAATCAATAAAATCCTCATGTACTGTGTACCGTTTTTAGGATCCAACTGTTTGAAAGCAATAAGGGTACCCTTTTTTCCCTCATTGTCTTGAACCATTGTTGTATCGCCGTATGCGATCTGAATTGTGTCATGACGACGTGCGGCATTAATTAAATCTCGAACTGCCTCAGCAGCCGATTCACTGGTAAAGCTAGACTTAATCCCTAGTCTTTTAAAGACCTCTTTTGGATCTGCTAACTTTAGATCCTTTCTAGGTGCGCCACGAAAGCTCGAAACAATCCTATTAGGAATTTTTGGGACATTTAATTCTTTATCTTCTCGTTCGAAAAGCATATCATAAACTTTATTGTCGGTTACATTTAACACTGATTTTCTCCACAGTAACAGGAAAGTCTATCACCTTATCATTGAAGTTGATTTTAATTCCATCATTAAATATCTTCTTGGCATTGCTTGAAACCTCATTAGATACATCACATATGATCTCATCATGAATTAAAAACAATGGACGGCATTCACCAGCAGCCTTAAGTCTTGATATTACTTCTAGAAATCCTAGTGTTGCGGTATCAACAGCAGTGCTTTGAATGAACGCATTGAAGACATTTTCACGACTACTGGGGAAGATAGGCCGACCAAAGTAATTTCTAAGCTCATCCTCAGGAATAGACAAAAGTCGATTTGTCGTTTCATCAACTGAAAATAATGATCGTAGCTTCTTTTTTTGTGATACTGAAACATTGCCATATCCACTTCTAGCAGAGTGTAACGACATTCCATAAATAATTGAAAGTGTTAAGATTTTTACCTTTGATCTGCCCAGGTCTCCATTAAAAACTTCGGCATCTATCCACTCGTATAAATCACCCTCAGGTGTAATGCCATTTAGTGCTAGCGCTACCCGAGGCTCCAAGCTAGCATAGTCAATAGAGATTATTTCACCGGCATCTCCATATGCTGATCCAATAATTGATCGATTCTCTTTTCTTAATGTTAAAATTCTAGGACCTGAAACTATCTTCATTCTGCCAGTGGATGTTTCAACACCATCATACTGTACATTGTTAGCAAACCCTTGATCATCTGGCTGGAAAGAACGTAGATTTGAGATCTGGGTGGTATCGGACTCAATGTTTAGACAATGACTATACTTTCTTTTATCAATCCATGCTCTCTCAAGCCCGTGAAGTAGCTCCAACCTTTTTACCAACGTAGAACTATACCCGGATCCCTCGAGTGCATCTACGACATGTTGTGTACACTCGACAACCTTCTTAACTGTGCCTTGATACGTGACCGGATCTAATACGTGTTGCCAATGTACATCACTCAAACCCATACCGATCTTATTAAAAAACTTTGCATGAGGTAAAGATGCAAAAGTCGGAACATCAACCCGAAATAGCTTTGCCACATAATCTAATGATGTGAGCTTATTTGTATCGCCCAAACATAAGATATCGTCAGGTTTGGAGTGAACCCACGAAAAATGATCATTATCAAAAACTAGATGATCGCTGGTGCCGAGCGCTGATCCTAGGATACAAAACTTCATAAAGGATTCTAACGGATTAAATGATGTTTTACATTACACTATTGAGAACTGGCTTCCGGGGTGACATCAATCTTAATTGTTGCGCCCGTCTCTAACGCTTCTTTTAACTCCTCTTCCGCCAAAACCGCCCACCCGTCCGCCGCTTGATGGTACTCTGCTCCGCTGGGTTCCACCATGCTGTGTAGAATAGCAGCAAGAATCATCTGACGCTCGACCTCAGTATTCAATGCGCGGAATTTCTCGAAACCATCTACATATGTCCACGTCGCATTCGTTGTAAAGTTACCTGGATCAATCGTATGAGAAACACCGGTAAGAAGATAAAAATTATCAACGTTCGTATTTGTATTAAAATCAAAGAACATTTCCGTCCCATACGCTAGCAGAGGCATTCCAAGCATCTCAGTCGTCAACGCTACCGGTTGAACGAATGTAGGAAATCCATCATCAGCATTGCCCGAAATGGATCCCTTCCCTTGTTTCGTTGCTGCAGATAACCTGATCGACGCTAAGGCAGCGTCATTCATACTTGATAAGTTCGCGTTTAAAACCGGATTTCCTGCCGTACCGATGGTACATGACGGTACCGTAGTCTTAAGAAATGCCTTAAGCCGGCCGGCGGTGGCGTTAACAGTCGTTTTGTTCTCGACTTCCGTAGTTATTGGTTTACCATCGTGACTAAGCCCTGTTATTTTTACACTGTTGATGTCTGTTAAAAGACCTTGATCGATGAGTTGGCTATATATTTTATGAAGCCTTGCACCGTGACGAGCAGAATATACCTGATTGCCCCACAGCTCGATGTCGGCAGCTGTCGGCGCTGGTTCAACACCCTCATTCCCTGCCAGAACCTGAAAATTACTTTTTGATAATGAGTTTAACACTGTTGACTGTGGGTTATTGGCAGATGCAGCTTTATCGTGAATATAGACACGAAGAATAGTCTTATTTTGATCAACAACAAAGACTTCATCATTATCTTTGCTCGGTACGGCTCCTGGTAAACATTCAAACGCCATCTCAAGCTGAGGTTTTACAAACTCTATTGGATGACCAGGGGGATACGCGTTCGCAAGTGCCGCGGCTTTGTCGCTAGTCAATAATTTAGGGCTCTCATTATATTTAGGCTTGATGATAAATTTGCCTGTTTTGTTGCCATCATCATCTGTTTCTTCCTTGTATAATTCGTTCAATTGATAAACACCGGAATTGAATACATTTTGAATGAATTCTTTATTGATGAAACTGATAAAGCTTGCAAGGCTTGTGTCATACGTTGGTTCAAACTTTTCGTTATAGAGCTTCTCGAAAGTTGAAATTTTAATTGGAAACTGTGCGATATTATGGTGACGAACATAACCTGCTAAGCGGTTGAACGCATAAAAAACAAACTGTATCTCATCAAAATTGCCAGATGACCTTAGGGGCTTACCCACAAACGTCATTAGAATCTTGCCTAAAGAGCAGTACTCAACGGGGGGAACATAGCTGTGAGCGGTTGAGATACCGGGTAATGGATACCGGCTCCACCAGGCGTCTTCGCCATTCTTAAGGATAGTAATTTTTTTGTTGTATAGCGACTTTGCTTTAGCATCAAGGTCTTGAAGTGCTCCATCCGTATTATCTATATCCGTGCCATATAGCTTTTGTAACGTTGAGGCAATCTTTCCAACATATGAGGTGTTGTCCGTTTCTGTTTTACTGTCTACCCATTCTTTAATCTTTTTCAAGTCTTCTTCAGACATTTTCATTGCTGCTGAAGATGATCCGGCTTTAAGAATTGTTTTTCCCACTACATCTTCTAGAACAGCACCTGATCCTCGGATTTCTTTAAATACATTTGATAGCGTATCAGTTAGCATAGAAAAAGCCTTCATCGCATCCGCCCAGCCCTCGCCATTCGTTGTCGACTCAGTATAAAGTTCAGTAGAGCCTTTCATTGAAAGTTCAAGTGAAATTTCCGCCTGGCCGTCATCAGTGAAATTGAAGCTTGAATTTATGATCCGATATTTTTCTTTCGTTCGTTGGCGGTTTAAAAAATCACCGATGGGATTCGTTCCAGGCGAGTTTATGGCATCCGGATGAGACCAACCGTATTCAACGCTCAGTTCAGTTGTACCGTACATATCAGGTCGGACGAGCGCTGAGATCTGTGATAACCGACTCCTGTCGTGCAACGTCAGTGATAATTTAGCAGTCTTAAAAGATGCCATTCCAAATGCAGGTTGAATGTTAACTGAGAAGCTCTTTAAAGTCATAAAAGGACGGAACTGATCTAGGATCGCAATTCCAGCCCCACCCTCGTCAGATTCATCACCTAGATCAAAATATTTTTCGTCAGCATTGACCAGCGTTTGAGGTGACGTAAACAATTCCATCCCCGCGAAAGTTGAGGAGGCATCTGCATCTGCACCTGATGGGGACCCCTCGGCAAGAACCTGATCCTCTTTGGTTAATTTATCATTCGGTGATAAGAAAAGATGCTGGCTTAAACCCTGCGGCTTACCGTCATTGCCGACAGGTTTATTAGACGAAATAACGGCAAAATCAAAATAGGGTATACAACGAGACAATTCGACGTTCGGAATGCCGTTGAACCAAACGTCCAAGTCATCAGCATGTCTATTGCTGAATGCTAATTCGATTGGAAAGATCTGAAAGGCTGTAAGCAATGGGTTTGCTTTTGTTGGCTCAAAGTTGAACGCGGATTGGTCACTGGTAAGACCCAGACTTTCGGAGTTCACCTTCGAGCCAACTCGCTCCGTCATCGACGACTTGTTCCAGACTCTAGCATCGGAAAACGCCAAACCAAATATTGAAATAATGCTTTGTACGACTGCCAGCCGTTCAAGATCTGCTGCTGATTCAAGCCAAGGATCTGTTGTGCGGGGGGTGAGAGCGGCGAGGGTATCTTGGATTACATGGGCGCTGGGTGCACCAATATTACCACCCTGTAACATTTGGAGTGGGCCGTTGACAAGGGCACGCTCGACACCGCCCAGTCCTCTCTTATCACCTGCTTCGTACTCTCCAGGTGGTAGACTGGATCCACCAAAGAACCAAGCTAACTCAGAACCTAGAGATGAGAATGTGAAACCCTCGTTAGACATTCATCACCCAGTAAACTTCTTTATTTCCGACATATAAATCGGAATTTTTATGAGCGTTCCTGGAGGTGCTTGAAGCGCCCAACCTATCCCGCTACATGCAGCGATGATCCACCACATCCTTGCATCACCAAGTTCGATACCTGCGATTGTGTCAAGGCGCTCACCTTCTTTTAGAAGCCTGCTACGCAAGGTGATACGATTTTCCCGTACGGCTTTTGCGATCGCGCGCACTGCCTTAGGTGTTCCCAGCGCGGAGCCACCCCTTATTTTCCTTGTGTTTGCGTAGCGATGGATCATGGTTCGTCTTTCTCTTCCAGGTCCGCGCCAAGGGACACGATGGCATTACCGATTTCGTCATAGGGTCCATATACATCACCGGCGATTCCATTCATAACCAAACCGGCGTTATAAATCGGTGCGCGGTTGAATCCATCTGAATCCAGGCCTGGCGTGATGTCATGGACCGGAGAAAACTGGATCGAGACCGTACAGAACTTAGGCGCCTTACTTCCTATATCTGTTTCCCAAGTCGCCTTGTTCCAGTCAAAGTTCATACTGGTGATTGCGCCGGCGATGCCCCTGCCTCGTGACGATTCGAAGCTACGGACAACCGCATTATTTTTTGATGAAAAGAAGATCTCCTCAGCCTCGCCAGGTGGTGGTGCGAACGGATTAGGGACTTCCCCTCGCTCAAATTCCGCCAACGTTTCGAGCCACTCCTTTTTCAACTTCAAACGGCCTCGGGCAATATTCGTTGTAAGCATCGGCTCGGGAGGATTGATATCGCCAAAGTCATTAATGTAGTCGACACCTTCCTTATCAAGACTGATTGTATATGTTTGCGCTGAATCGATTTGATCGTCGGACCAGTCAGAGCTGACCCCGGAACTGGCTACAGCGGTTTGGGCTGCGCTGCTGGATCCATCTGTGCCAGCCGCCATGGGTGGATTATTAACGAGCATAACCGTCCCTGTAAATCCCAAGAACTTTTCCGCGGCAGGTCCACTGAAGTTTATGCCCGCCACAAGTAAGCTCGTTCCTGGAAGAATCCGGACCTGATCGCCTATTCTATAACCTTCATCTTCAACACGTGAGTTAACTTTTTTGAAAGATTCATCGTAATCGTACGTCTCCTCCACTGTGGTGATGCCTGTCTCCCCAGATGGATCAACATAAAAATCGCTGGAAGATTGTCCCAGTCCAAAAAGTCTTGCAAGGGAAAATTTCGAATAATTTGATTTAAACAAGTCGCCTAATCGAATGCGAATAAGCGGGGACGCAGTTTGCACTTGGGAAAATGGCTGAATGAATTTTACGTGATCACCAGAACTAAGGGTTCTACCTTTTGAGAATTGAGGATACACCAGTGTGGTTAACTTATTGATCTTAAACCACATCTCATCAAAGTCTTCTTTGCCAGTCGAGGCGATGACAAAGTCGACCCCAATTGTGCGGGTTGTTCCGCCATATATCTGTGCAGGTTCAACCCTACCAATTCCCGTCTGTTGAGACCATGATGGGGAATAAGCATCCGATACGTTCGTTAAGAATGCGTTGAAAGCCACTATTTCATTCGTTCGTAAATCATGAAAATAGAAAGGAACATACTCAGACTCCAGACGATTTTCCATCTCTTCGACAAAGTCTGCAGGTAAACGGGTACCTTCCGGTAGGTAGTGGTCGGGGCTATCACCGAGAGTATTAGGCTTCTGTCTCCCGGGAGTCGAAAGTTTCTTGTTCAAGCTTTTATTTGACCTGGCGCCATTTTCCCATCCAGACCCCAGCCCAATGGAGTCTGTCTTAACGGCGGCAAGAAAGGACTGAGGTAAGATATAGCTTGATGCCCCGGGTGAACCAGCACCCCAAACCAAGCCTGTCTTACCTTTGGTGTGGCGACTTTTCTTAATTCTATTGACAGGGCGGAGAGGAAGATCATCAACGTTCTTTACGAATTCCCCGGCATTGTAAAATCCACCGCCCTTATTTTTCCACGTTATCTGTATCTTATCGCCAAAAGATGCCATCACCACGGTAAAGCGAAAGAACTTTGAATTTAATAATGAATCGATAATTATGCCGATGGAGTTAAGAACTGATCCTCCTGCACCAAACTCACTGAGTGTATCCATAAATTCTACAGTATCACGTGCAACGGATCTCTGGACGGACGTTACCAAGCCTGCCCCACCAAAGAGTGCAGACACCTGAAACCATACTAACCCTATGAGCGAAGCCGTAAGAAACGAATTCTCAGTAGTAGGAATGCCCAACATGCGCTGGATGCTGACCGTAGATGGTAGCCAGCCTCCGCCAAAGTTTCCCGCTTCTTTTCTGCTAACGCCAAGTGGTAATGGTACACTTCCATCTGCCGGGATCGGATCTGCGCCGATGTTTGCGACGCCGAGTATTAATCCAAAGATTAATCCTACAGCGGCGGTCGAGGCTGCGATGGTCACAAATTGGGGTATTAATAACGACATTGGAGATGGTGAATAAGCGCCGAATGGTGCAAAATATTCCAAGTGGTTATACATTTGCCCATATGATCCTCCAGGAACGTTAAAATTACTCCAACCCGCATTTGCTGCAATCTCAGGATCTATTATGTCAGTGTTTGAAAGACTTCCTCGGGTCAATTTCTTACCGGTCGAGGCGTTAAATGCGTTTGCTGTCTCAAGTGCACCTTCGCCAAGCTTTTCATTTCCAGTCCGGACTGTTCCTAACAGGGCGGATGCACCTTCCCCTGAATCTGCAAAGATAATACTTCCTTCATCAAGACTTGATGGATCCTCACCTTCCCCCTGGCGTCCTGATGCTCTTAATAACAATGAGAATGCGATGGCCTTCAGATCGTCTTCAGTATATGAGACTGCTTTGTTTATGTTACCATCATCTTTATAATACTCACCGAAGACCTTTTGGGTTCGACCAAATATTTTTTCTGACTTGGTTTGATTCTTATCATCAATAAACGGGCTATCATCACCTGGTGAGAAACGGTTATTCTTTAACACCTGAGAAATCTTTTTCTGTACCTTGGTATCAGATGTCTGGGTTATTTCAGCTAGTTTTTCGCCATGTTCTGCGGCGCGGAGTGTTTTATTAATCAAACCAATGAAAGGATCTTCCCCGTCACCGTAATCACCTTGTGAAAGACTATTGAAATATGCTTCAGCATCCTTAGCGACATCGTCGATAAATGCCGGATTTGATGAATTACCAGCAACCATAAAGGGAGGGGTGTTTTCGCCGGGCTTATTAAATGATGGTGCGTTTTCTATGGCCTTATTGATTGGGTATGCATTTCTTGTCGGGGCGGTCTTTGTGAGGTCAGAAAGATAAGAACCTAAAGTCTTCTTGAGGCCCTTTGTCAGATCATCACCCTCGCGGAAACCACCCGTACCACCGGCTTCTTGGGTGTTTTTTGTACCATCAATGGTATATGACTTTGGTGGATCAGTCGGCATTTTTCTTTCCCTGGCGTAAATCCAAGACTTCTTTCAAAAGAGCTTCACGGTCTTCGTCTGTCTTACACCTTTCGCGTACCTGATTAATAAAGGGATCAAGCTGCGCAGCTACATCCTTTGCATATGCACGGGTTGCTTCACGCTGCTCATCATTCTCGCATGCATCAAGAAGATGATCTATGAGCTTGTTTTCCACCATGTATTCATAAACTGTTTGAGTACTCATATTAATTACCTACGTTGCTCATGCTGGGTTCGCTCTTTTTAAAACGAACTGGTTATCGACAACATTCTCCTTAGAGAGTCCCTCTGCTAATTTATTAGCATCTAGCTTAACCTCTAAGGCGACATTGAGCGTAACCTTCTGTGCTTCAAGCCTAATTTTGCTGGATCCTACTGAGAGGCCTGTATTAATTTTATCGATTGTTGCTTTTAGATTAATACTGTTACCTAAATTGTTCAACTCCGTTGCTATGAGGTCGGTATCTTCAGCCACAAGGCGTGCAACGTTTGCGAGGCCCCCCACATGCCTTGTTCTGCGGTTGCCTCGTTGGAGTCTTCCGTGGATGTTCTCGACATTTTGAATCATGAACCCCACGTTATTCTCCAGGTGCGCCAGAACATAGTTCGCCTCCCTACTTCCTTTCTCGCCGACGCCTCCCAACTTTGTCATTGAGTTCGATAATCCTTCCATTATCTGCACAATTCGATCAACCTTGGTTAATTCGTCACCGGTCAAATCAATGCCCGCGAGTTTCTGTATTAGGCCATAATGGCGACCGTCGCCGAATAGTATCTCTATCATCGGGTCGAGCATTCCGGTGACCATACCCGCTATCGTCTCGATTTCTGGAAATACTTCTTTGTCGGTGTATGAGGCGCTGACACCGGTCAATCCTGCCTCATAGCCGACTTCCGTGATGGATGTCTTGAACGCCCCCATTGCCGTTCCTAACCCTCCCATGACACCGCCTAAAGAATTGAGGAGTGTTGCCATTATTTCAAGGGAGGGAATTTGATCTGCCGTGATACCCTGCGCAAGTTCCTTAACCTTCGTGATTGACTTATCCATAGTATTGCCTAATTTCTCGAACAGTAGGCCGATCTGTTTGAATGCTTCAGTGGCCTCAGCACCTTCAAGATTCATGCCCGCAACTTGACCAATAATATCACCAAATTTACCGGCAAAATTTGCCAGCGCATCAATCAGACCGATGACAGTACCAATTCTCTTATCAACCTCATCAGCGGACCATTGGGATGTCGATTCAAACAACTTTTGCATAATCGGCGGTACAAACTTCATTATCCTATCAGCAATTCCCTCTATTGCATTCATGCCTTTATTAACCAGAAATGCACCTCCTAAAACTGCAGCCCCCCCGATCACCGCAGCTGCAACGAATAATGCAGCCAAAGCTATGAATATAGTTGCGATGCCACCGAAGAGTGCGACTGCCTTCATGGTCTTCTCAATCGGGACCATTCCTAATAAGCTAATCAAGATCACGCCAAAAGCGCCAATAACCGGTAATAAGAGCATTGCACCGGCAATCCCTGCCAAAGCAAATAAGACCTGAGGACCACTAGCTAACATTGCAATGCCTGCAGCAACTGCGAAGAGAATGGCCATACCGGTCAGGGCACCTACCATTGCAAATAAAACGCCTATTCCTTTTAAAAGACCGGCGGGGGTGACCGCATTACCTGCCGCTTCTAGTAAGTATGCAAATGGTACGATACCGATGGCTACTAGCAGGCCTAAGGCGCCTAATATTGCTATGACCTTGGGGATTGTTTTCCACTTAATTTCATTAACTGCATCCATAATCCCCCTAAATCCACCGATGCCTTGAGAAAGAGAAGCAGGTGAACCGCCGCCGCCGCCCATTATTGATGCTAATCCTTTTACGACACCTTTCCCCAATGCGCTTGTTAGACCGTTGATAATCGCTTTGCCTAACATATAACCAACAATTACTGCGCCGATCGTCGCGAGGGCCTGTTGAACCTTAGGATTTTCAAATACCCTCTTGATCATCCCAATTAATTTGCTAGCGCCCTCAGATAATGCAGCAACGACTTCTGGACTAGATAAAAACTCGCCGATATACGCGAACACCGACTTGAGACCCTCCCAAACTGCTTTTAGCTTAGGTTTAAAGTGTTCAACAAAACTCTCGAATACCTGCGTTAATGTTTTCTCGCCAGTTAATAAGCCTTTGAGCGAATCAGATATCAATTGGAAAAAGCTTATTTGTCCCTCAAGATCAAATATCTTATCAAATGCCGTTTTGGCGGATTTACTTTCGCCTAGGAACTTGTTTAACCATGCGCCGAGTTCCTCACCAATTTTAAATACCTTGGTTAACGCAGCTTGAAACTTTTTCAAAAAACTGTTGTTTGTGGTGAACCCTCTCTTAAACCCTTTAAAGAAGGAGTCGAAGAAACCCATAAACGTTTGAACCGGTGCAAATATCGATCTAATGCTCTTGGCCATCTCTTTCAATGCATCGGCGCTGTCCATTTGCGCTTGCTGAGCTTTCTCAGCAGCTGTAGCAGTTTCGTCGATCGCACCTGCTTGGTCACCGAAAACACGTTCCAGATCCCCTTCCGCGATTCCAGCGCTAGCAGCAAGGTACTGTCGTTCCTGCCTGCTGAGATCTTCGATCGATTTACCCGTCGCCTGAAAGGATGACTTCAACATCTGCATACGCTCTTCATCACTAGCATTGAGTAGATCAACGGCGTTTAATTGCATGCCAAATGCTTGAGTTAATTTTGCGACGGAC
>Ga0080013_1000505_pt1 | contig 55474 bp, 82 predicted proteins | sample ETNvirenome_6_85_FD_69236 | JGI IMG/M metagenome (GOLD analysis project Ga0080013, IMG submission 69236) | Marine viral communities from the Pacific Ocean - ETNP_6_85 (SPADES assembly) (version 2) | ecosystem: Environmental > Aquatic > Marine > Oceanic | place: Pacific Ocean | collected 2013-06-19 | reverse complement strand
GTTTGGTTACCTAGACGCCCGTTAGGGCGTTTCTGCCACTCCAGTGACTTCATCAGTAGGCTCTAATAGATTAATTGCATCGGTGTAATTAATTGACTGGCCGGACTATTGCCCCAGCAATTCATCCAACAGACGCGCCTTATCGTTGGCTTCCAAGCGTTTGATGGCTTCCAGGATTGGCTTAAGAGGATCAACCGGACCGGCGACGAACCGCTTCAATTTATTAACTGTGGTTAGGTCATGCTCGGCAAGAATATCCATGACAGCCTGGACATCGGCTTTTTTGTCAAAACCCTTAAATAGTTTTAGGACTTTAGCTGAAAAGCATGTGCTTACTTTAGTCAATGCGTCACGCTCAGTGGTACCGGCAGTGACTAGCATATCCCTGATTTGTTTAGATTGCTTAGAGCGCGTTTTAACCGGCTTTGTAGCAACAGCGTTGGCATGGATTAAATGCACATATTGCGTTAAACTAGTAGCGTTCACCCTAGTTTTTAATTCCTTACCTTCCGATTTCAACTCATTAAGTACAGCTTGGATTTCCACAGCCGTCTTTATGCTCTTGTTAAATAGTGATTGAGACATTTCATACTCCATTTTTTAAAGTTAATTAATTTGGACACTAAACAAAATAGATATGAAATGAGGCAGGAATAAGGTGTAAATATGGTTATATTGTGAAATGTTCGCCACATTGTCGCCACTATTCATTTTGCGTCTATATAATATACAAAACCCTAAACATAGAGCTATGCATTAAACGCACGGACTATGTATTAGCTATGCGGATGAATGGCAGAAGTCTAGGCATAGGGCATTGTGAATATATAAAAAGAGAAACATCTCTTTATATAATGATTTCTTTATACACATAATCTATATAAAGATTTCTTTATGTATAGGGGGAGGGGATATACTCTAAATGAGCATAAGGGGAGTGTGATGTTCTCTATCTGTTTACGTTTTGTTCTTTGTACACTTGCACGTTGAGAACAAACCACGAACAAAACATAAACAAACCATGAACAAAACCAGAACAGTAGAACAAATCAGGAATATTTCAGGAACATTTTGGTTATACCCCAGCAAAAAAAATTGCTTTGTTGGTATTATATATATATGCCTATGACATATACAGACCAAAAATACAAGGCTTGGTAAACCTACTAAAATTTAAACAAAAAAAGGGGTGAATCCAATCTAGGAAACACCCCCTTAGTTTATTTTCAGCAATTCACGTACAGTAAAATTAATTCTAAAAATAAGGCTTGTTAAACTTTCTTATTATGTTGCTATATATAGATTATATAAACTCTATGTAACAGGTATTCTAACTTTATCTTTATTATTATTATTTATTATCTTCTAACTGCTGTTAGAATTTCTACTCTGTAGTGTCTCTATATATATAATTATAACAGACAAAAATAATATTATCAAGAAAAAATAATAAAAAAATAAAAATAATATTTTAGTGTTGCATTTATGCAACTTCGCTACCATATAAGATAGCCTTGGTTGTCTTCGCAAGAAAAGGTACTTTTGTTGTCTTCACAAGAAGAGGGTGTTAAAATATTATTTTGATGTTCAGGAGATATTGTCATTATGGAAAAAGATTGCGATAACAATAAAGACTATTGCACTTGTGGGAAACTTCATGTAGAACATAAAGAGGGAGACTGTAACTGCAGATGCTGTAGAGAAGAAAAAGCAGCAAAACAAAAAGGAAAGTAAAATGTGGAAGATAGTTGTTTTTATGCTTATGGGTCTTGGTACAGATCAAGAGTTATATCCATTAACTAGTAGAGAAGATGCATTAGTTATTACTCATTACCAAGAAAAGCCTTTAACTTTCAGAACACAAGAAGATTGTTATGCTCACATGTGGGAAAACATAGAGGCTATAAAGGAATATGCATCCTCTCAATTTGAGGGTAAGCCAGTAAAACAAATTATTTGTTCAGACCAACAAGAAGTTTAAATTAAGATGACGGAACAAGAGGAAGAGCAGCTAACTGCTAAACAACAACAGGCTATACAGGAACAAGAGTTTAAATATGCTGCTCTTCTTCAGATAAGAAACAATCTAAAAGAATTAACTTCACAGAAGTCTAAAAAAGATTTCCTTACCTTTGTTAAGTTAGTAGCGCCTACGCTAGTATCTGACTGGGAGATGGGTAAACATATTGAGGTTATATCAGACAAGCTGCAAAAGGTAGTAGAAGGAAAGATCAAACGCCTCATGGTGTTTCTTCCTCCTCGTAGCAGTAAGTCAGTAATATGTTCTAAGTTATTCCCTGCATGGTACATAGGTAAAAATCCTAACCATGAGATATTGACAGTCAGTCACTCGGATCAACTATCCAGTGACTTCGGTAGATCAGTCAGAGACATAGTAGGAACAGAAGAATTTACAGATATGTTTCCTGGGGTGAACCTCAGACAGGATGTACGGGCAGCAGGTAAGTGGAAGACAAACCTGAATGGTAGCTATTATGCTGCTGGTGTTCGTAGTCAGATTGCAGGTCGTGGCGCACATGTGGCTATCCTTGATGATGCAATGTCAGAAGAAGATAGTTTCTCTGATGCAGGTAGAAGGTATATCAAGGAATGGTGGCCGTCAGGTTTACGCACACGTATCATGCCTAATGGTGCAATAATTATTATTAATACCCGTTATCATTATGATGATCTTTGCGGGTGGCTGCTGAAGCAGCAAGAGAAGTTTGATATAGATACAGAGATGCGCTGGGATGTAGTCAGCATACCTGCATGGGTAGACGAAGATTCTAGTAAGTTACTAGGCTTACCTGTAGGAACAAGTTACTTTCCTGAATGGAAAAGTGATGAAGTACTAAGACAAGATGAGATGGAGATAAGAGCTACCAATGGATCAAAGTACTGGGAAAGCCTGTACATGCAGAATCCTACTCCTGATGAAGGTAGCTTGATTAAGAAGGATTGGGTTAACTGGTGGGACTATGGTGACCCTCCTGGCTGTGACTTTATTCTGCAGACATATGACACAGCGTTCTCCACAAAGACAACCGCAGACTACTCAGTAATACAGACGTGGGGTATATTCTATTTCCATGATGATGATCCTGAAACAGGAGAAGAAAACGTAGCCTCTAATATTATTCTACTGGGAAGTAAAAGAGGTAGATACGAGTATCCTGATCTAAGACGTATAGCACAAGAAGAATACAAGAAACATAGGCCAGACTTTTGTCTCGTAGAAAAGAAGGCCAGTGGTCAGTCTTTGATACAGGACATGCGTAGAAGTGGTTTGCCTGTACTGGAGTATACTCCTGATAGAGACAAGGTTAGTAGAGTTATCTCTGCATCTCCTATGCTAGAGTCAGGAAGGGTATGGCTACCAGAAGGAAAGGGTTGGTCAACAGAACTTTACGAAGAGATGATAATGTTTCCATACGGTAAACATGATGATCAGGTTGACGCCATGACAATGGCAATACATTATGTAAAAGATAGCTGGCGTTTAGAGCATCCTGATGATCCTGATTGGGAGGATGATCAAGGACATAGAAATCAGAAGCGAGTTGCATACTGGCGAGTTTAAGACTATAATTAAAAAATTATTTATTTAGTAAAGGTAATGCACAATATGGCAATTGATGGCGATAGCGCATTAGAAAATGTTCTAAACTTAATTCAGTCTTCTGTACAAACTGGATTGACCAAAGGAGAAGAAGTTCTTCAAGGTGCGCTTGGTCCTGCTTATGAACCAATTAAAGGACTTGCTCAGTTTGTTACACCTGACATACCAGCAATATATGAGGCTGGCGAACAACTTGTAGAAGAACCTAGTCCCTCTGCTTTAACTGCTGTAGCTATGGCTGGAGCATTAGAAAGTCCTATGGGTAAAGCAATAAAACCTATAGGAAAACTAAGGTCTATACCAAAAGTAAAAGAATCAGTAACTGCTAATAAAGCATTTAATATAACGCCAGAACAAAAAGAAGTTTGGAGAGAAGAAAATCTGCAAGCTACTAAAGAGAAGGTTGCCAAAGAATTAGGTATTACTGATCCAAAAGAAATTAAAAATATAAATGTAAGAGATAGACATAGAAATCCCGAATTAGAAGAAGTAACTAGAAAATTTGATGAAGGTGAAATTACCAGAAAAGAATTTTTAGACCTTAAAGATGAGATTAAACCTTTAAGAGCATATGGAACAGTACCAGTATTACGTTCTTTAAAAGATGTATTTTTATCTTTAAGGCAGGGCAAAGGCAAAGATTTATCTATTATAGGAGTAAATAAAAATATTAAACCTAATACAGTAGTTGAGTCACGTTTTGATATTGATGCTTATAGTAAATATGATAATTATGTAGCCTCTGTTAAAGAGCCATCAGGAATGTCTTATACTAATGCAGTATATCTAAAAGATGTTAATTTTGTTTTTAACCCTGAGAAGGCTTTTAATATTGCTAAAGGTAAACCTAAAAGTCCTTTTGCTACAATTAAAGGTAAATGGCAAAATGCAGAACCTGAAGATATACATCAGTTTGCTAAAGAAAAAATAAACTTAGAAGATTGGACAGAAGTAGGTTTTGATCCAGCATCTCATACAGGTTTTTATAATCGAACCAATGGAGAATTATTAAAAAGCGCAGAAGAAGTTATTCAAGTTGGTCCTATGATATTAGCAAAAAAAGTTAAACGCTTTGAACCTAAAGAATTAGAAAAATTTTCAATTAAGTTAGAAGATGGAAAAACATATACACCTCACAAAAAGGGTGGTTCTATAGTAGAACGTAATCCTTACAACTATACATCAAGGATAATATAAATGGCAACTGAACGTAATCCCTTTGATCCTATCCCACAAGTTCAAGTTACTCAAATAGAGATTGAGCCAGAGGGAGACACAGAGCAAGAAGCTACTATTGAATATGATAATACTGATGGTGGTGTAATAGTAGAATTTAAAAACCCAACAGAAGAATTATTGTCTGATGAACAGATAGAAGAAACTGATGATGAGTTTTATAGAAACTTAGCAGATGAAATAGATGATGATGTTCTTCAAGATATCTCTCAAGAAGTTTATGATAACTTTGTAGCAGACAAAGATAGTCGTGGTGAATGGGAGAGTATGTTTGAGCGTGGCTTTGATCTTCTTGGTTTGAAGTTAGAGGAAGCCTCCGAACCTTTTGAGGGAGCATGTACAGCAGTACATCCTGTTCTTATTGAGTCAGCAGTTAAGTTTCAGTCTAAAGCTACACAAGAATTATTTCCTGCCAGTGGACCTGTTAAGTCTCAGATCATAGGAAATGTATCTGAAGAAAAAGAAGATCAGGCACAACGTGTAGAAGAGTTTATGAACTATCAGGTTACTGACCAGATGTCAGAATACTTTGATGAGTTTGAACGTATGCTCTTTCATCTACCTCTGATAGGTTCTGCCTTCAAAAAAATCTACTTTGATTCAGGTTTAAATCGTCCTGTATCTGAGTTTGTTCCTATAGATCAGTTCTATGTATCCTATTATGCTGCAGACTTACGTCGAGCAGACAGGTATACGCATGTAATTTACCGTTCTCCGGTAGAGATGCGTAGAGATATTGCTGCAGGTATGTATGAAGACGTAGAATTACCTGAAGCTTCTATACCACAAAGTACTCCTATGTCCCAGAAGATGGATAATATCATGGGTTTATCCCCATCTGGAGACAATGATCCACAATATGTGTTGCTAGAACAGCACTGTTATCTAGATTTAGAAGGTTTTGAAGACGAAGAAGATATTGCTCTTCCTTATATTGTTACTATAGAAGAGAAAAGCAGGAAGATTCTGTCTATCCGCAGGAACTATGATAAAGATGATCCGCGAAAAGAAAAGAAAATCTTCTTCACACACTATCGTTTTGTCCCTGGATTTGGTTTTTATGGTCTAGGTCTAATACATTTCCTGGGTAATCTTACTATGACAGCGACTGCAGCTATGCGTAGCCTAGTAGATGCTGGTCAGTTTGCTAATTTACCTGGAGGTTTCAAAGCAAAAGGTATGCGTATTGTAGGAGATAATGATCCTATATCTCCTGGTGAGTTTAAAGAAGTAGAAGCTACAGGTAATGATATCTCTAAGATGATTATTAACCTGCCCTACAAAGAACCTTCTCAAACACTTCTGCAGATGCTCAACTTTGTAACTTCTACAGCACAAAAGTTTGCAGATAGTACAGAGCAAGTAGTAGCAGAGGGTGTTAACTATGGTCCTGTAGGAACTACAATGGCGCTATTAGAAGCCAGCAGTAAGTTCTTCAGTGCTATTCATAAGCGTTTACATAAATCTCAGAAAGAAGAATTTAAACTCTTAGGAAGAATTAACTATGAGTATCTTCCTTCAGAGTCTATGTGTGATATTCCTAATGGTACATTAAAAATATATCGTAATGACTTCGATGGCAGGATTGATATTATTCCTGTGTCTGATCCTAATATACCATCCTCTGCTCATCGCATGATGATGGCACAACTTGCACTACAGCTTTCTCAATCATCTCCTCCAGGTATGTTTGATATTGAAGAGCTAAATAAAACAATTCTTAGTGCAGCGAATATTCCTAACTTAGATAAGATTATGCCGAGCAAGCCAAAGCCTGTTCCACTTGATCCTGTAAGTGATATTGCTGCAGCAGTTAAGGGAATGGCTATCAAAGCATTTCCTGGTCAAAACCATGATGCACATATTCAAGTTAAGACCACATACCTACAAGACCCTGCGAATGGTGCTAATCCGTTAATGCAACGAATAGCTCCAATTTTAGAAGCAAACATGCAGGAACATCTTATGTTAAAGTATCAAGAACAGATTACTGGTATAACAGAAGAAATGATTTCTACATATGGCAATGATGCAGAACAGCAGGGCATTGATCCAAATAATCCTGATCTTATTGAAGCAGTTATGGCTACTGCTGCTCAACAAGTTCTTCAAGCCAATCAAGCTGCCGCTATGCAGCAACAAGCAATGTCTCCTGAAGCGCAGCTTGTTCAGATTGAAGGACAGAAGCTTGGTATTGAACAACAGAAAGTTCAAGCACAAGCAGCTAAAGAAGCAGTAAACGCCGTTAATAAACAACGTGAGCTTGATCTTAAAGAACTACAAATTCAGTTGGATATGTTCAAAGAAGGTGCTAATATCACAGCTAAAGCAGAGGATTCCGAACGTGACAGGGAATCTAAGAAGGCGCTTGCAGCTATGGAAGCGTTGCTTGAATTAGCAGATACTGAAGCAAACATTGACAGAGACAAAACTCTTAAAGCAGCAGATATGTTAGGTAAGTTTATCTCTGATACAAATAAAGGATAGTGATGGAATTTTGGGACGAGTTAAATTTAAAGTATAAAGAAAAGATAGAAGAAACAAAAAAATCTCTTGCGTATGGAAACGCTTCTAGTTACGATGAGTATCGTCAAGCAGTAGGTCTAATAGAAGGTGTTGAATTTGCACAGGACTTACTAAGGCATATAGTTAAACATCGAATATATGAGGAAGAAGATTGATGCAAGCTGTACAACTAGAGAAATCAATTAATAATTCAGACTGGGTAAATTCAGATAGTGATCTAATTGATGTAAATGATTTACCAGATATTCCTGGTTATCACGTTTTAGTTCAACCAGTAATAGTTAAAGAGAAAACTAAAGGGGGTATTATTATCCCTGAAAAATTAAAGGATGATATAGCATATCTTACTACAGTAGGCAGAGTATTAAAATTAGGTGACCTTGCTTATAAAGACGAAGAGAAGTTTCCATTAGGAGAGTGGTGTGCTACAGGCGACTATGTTTGCTATGGAAAGTTCACTGGTCAAAAGTTTGTTTACAAAGGTGTTAAGTTAATTCTTTTGTTTGATGATCAAATTATTATGAGAGTAGAAAGTCCTCATACACTTGATCCAACTTTTAATCTTTCAAATTAATTTGTGTATTTATATTATATATTATAAAATATAGTAACGGCGTAGGATAAACCTTAATTCGTTAGGTTCGCCACTAGCGGTACGTAAAGGAAAAGTAATGAGTGAGAATCAAGAAGAGTGGTCAACCATTGAAGTAGATGGTGTAGAAAAAAAAGAAGCTGTTCAGTTTGAAGTAGAAGGTCAAGAAGAAAATGAAGAACCTGTTCAAGCTGTTGTAGAAGAGAATACTGAGGAAGTACAAGAAGCTGCACAGCCTGAAGAAGCTGAAGACAAAGAACAGCCTATAAAAGAATTAGAAGGTATTGAGACTAAAGGCGCGGAGAAACGTATCCGCCAGTTAATTCGTCAACGTAAAGAACGTGATGAAAAACTTCAAAGTATGGAAGAGCGTCTTAGTACACTTCAAAATGAATTAAATCAAAAAGAAGAGCAGTTATCCACTTCTCTAAAAAGTTCTATAGATAATAGCGAATCTCAATTAACTAATAATTTAGAGGCTGCTAAAAGTATTTACAGACAAGCTATAGAGAATAGTGATATAGATGCTCAGATTACAGCACAAGAAAGTATTAGTAAAGCACACGCTGAACTTAACCAGATAAATAATCAACGTACAGCGTTAGAGAATTATACTGCACAGGCAGAGCAACAACAGGTAAATCAACCACAACAACAGCCTACTAAATATGATCCGAAAGCTGTTGATTGGGCAGCCAAGAATGATTGGTTTGGTAAAGATCAAATAATGACTACTGCTGCTTTGTCTATAGACCAAGAACTAAAAGATGAGGGATACGATCCTTCTGATAATGATTTTTATGAGGAAATCGATAATAGATTACATAGTCGTTATCCTCAAAGGTTTCAGGGTACTCCTACTCAAGAACCTGAAACACCTCGTTTGCAGGATACATCGTCAAATTCTGCTCAAGTGGTAGCTGGTGCATCACGCACACCTAAAACTTCTAAGAGTAATAAAGTTAAACTAACACAAGAAGACGTTCGTTTAGCTAACAAATGGGGGATATCACTTGAACAATATGCTACTGAAAAGCTGAAGGTTGAAAAAGCCGAAGGCGACTACACAAGCATTTATTAATTAAGCGTGGAAGGAAAAATTACAATGGCACGAAACACAAACTCACGTAGTACTAGCACAAGGGAAGCTAAACCTCGTAGGACTTTTGAAGAACCTAATTGGTTAGATATTCCACCTACTGTTTCAGAAAGATTCAAAAGTGAAGGCATGTCTTTGCGTTGGATTCGTATGACTATGAAAGGCAACGACGATATTCAAAATATCAGTAAGCGCCAAGCAGAAGGTTGGGAAATAGTTCAATCCGAGGAAGTTCCCGAAATGACACACTCCTCTGTCGTGAGAGAGGAAGGACGATATTCAGGAGCAGTCTGTCGTGGAGACTTGGCTTTGGCAAAAATGCCAACTGACCTAGCTGAATCCCGTCAAGAATTTTATGAGCAAAAAAGTAGGGATGCGGTAGGCGCTGTAAACGCACAACTAATGCGTAATTCAGATTCACGTATGCCAATTTCAAACTCTAGTCGCTCAAGGGTAACTACAGGAAGGCAACCTTCTTTTCAAGATTAGCTTTCCTGTTTGTCATCGTAACTTTAAAACAAGGAAAGGAATAGTGTTATGAGTGATACAAAAGCACTAAACGGCCTTACTCCTTCTCGCAAACGTGGTGGTGCGTCGAATAGTACTGCTACGAATGAATACCCAATTGCAAGTGGTTTCGCAACTAATATTTTTAGTGGCGATATTGTTTGTAATTCGGCAGGAAAGGTGGTCGTTCTAAGCGTTTCAACCCAAAAAGCTATAGGTGTTTTTCAGGGTTGTAAATATACTGCTAACGGTGAAATTAAGTATTCTAACTATTGGCCTACTGGTACATCATCTGACGATGCGGTTGCATTCGTTGTTGATGATCCACAAGCTACCTTTATAGTTCAAGCTGATGCTTCTGTCACCGCTGGTGATATTATGTCGAAGAACTTTAGTTGCACATTGGGTGCAGGTTCTACGGTAACTGGTCGTTCAGGCTTCGGAATTGAAGCCGCTTCTCGCACTGACACTACAGGTGGTATGCTTCGTGCTATCTCTGTATTGGATGAGCCAGGAAACGATATTGATGTTGCTGCAGATCGTGCTTTCCCGAAACTTGAAGTTCGTATCGTGCGTCACGTAGATGCTTACATCTCCGCTGACTCATCGGCTAACTAAGGAAGGGAGTAATAAAAAATGGCTATTAATCGCTCTAGTATTGCGAAAGAACTGCTCCCAGGTTTAAATGCTGTATTTGGTATTGAATACAATGATGTGGACAATGAACATGCTTCACTCTTTGATATTGAACAATCAGATCGTGCATTTGAGGAAGAAGTTCTATTCACCGGCTTTGGTACGGCACCTGTTAAAAGTGAAGGTGCTGCTGTTCAGTTTGATGATGCACAAGAAGGCTATGCTTCTCGTTACAGTCACGAGACTATAGCTCTTGCTTTTGCAGTAACTGAAGAAGCTATGGAAGATAATCTATATGACACTTTTGCTAAACTACGTGCGCGTGGTCTTGCCCGTGCAATGGCTAACACTAAGCAAGTTAAAGCTGCTGATGTTTTCAACAACGGCTTTGCGGCGACAAGTCCTGGTGGGGACGGACAGCCTTTCTTCAGTGCTAGTCATCCAGTAGTTGGTGGCGGTACTCAATCCAATACTCTTGGTGCTACTGATCTTTCGGAAGCATCTCTTGAGTCGGCTTTGATTACCATCTCAAAAGCAGAAGATGATCGTGGTATTCTTGTTGGTCTACAGGTTGAGTCACTTCATGTGCCTTCGGACCTTGCCTTTACGGCAGACCAAATCTTGAATAGCACAATGTCAACGACAATTGGTGTTAACCCAACGACTGCTGGTAACGGTGCAACGAATGTTAATGATATTAACAGCATCCGTAATCAGGGTCTAGTTCCTGGTGGCTTTTATGTAAACCGTAGGTTCCAAGATGGTAATGCTTGGTATTTGCGTACTGATTGCCCGAATGGAGCTAAAATGTTTGTTCGTGCGCCTCTTCAAACTAAGATGGAACCTGATTTCGATACAGGCAATCTTAGGTTTAAAGCGCGTGAGCGTTACAGCTTCGGCTTCTCTGATTGGCGTAGCTATTACGGTGCTTCTGGTTCGTCCTAAGAGCAGCGTAAACTAGGTTAATATAGACTAAGTTAGGTGAGGGTGGAGAGAAAGATACAAACTTCTTTTTCTTCACCCTTTGCTTTTGTAATTACTGGTCTTGTTATATAATACAAATAATTAAATTCTATTTATATAAAGGAACAAAACATGGCAACTACTATTCGACAGGGATTTGTAACTGGAAGTGGGGCGGTTCTTGATACTGTAACTAGTGTCTCTCTTGCAGATACTCGTATCCGTTCCGTATTTGCTACAGGCGTTGGTCAGTTTCTTATTACTGGAACTTCTACTGATGCGCGAGGCACAGTTAAAGGAAATAATATTAGATTTGTAAATACAACAGCATCTGATGCAAATGAAGTTTATTTTTCTGATTTAGGTATTGCAATGAAAGGGACAGTTGTAGTTTCTGCTCCAACTTCAGCAGCTACATTAGCAGTGTTTTATGGTTGATTATACTTATTTAGTAAATGATATTATTCAGGCATCTGAGAATGAAGGAACAGAGTTTATTAACTATATTCCTAAGATGGTTAATCGTGCTGAAGAGCGTTTAACAAAAGACTTAGATGACTATGGTCTAGTATCTTATACTTCTATTGCTGTTTCTTCTGGAAATAATATCCTTACTTTACCTACAGGAACAAGAATAGTTAAGAATATTAATATTGTAAGTAACTCTACAAAAATTAATCTGTTACAAAGAACAGATGAATATATTAATGACTACTGGCCTGTAAGCGCATCAACTGATGAACCAAGATATTATGCTCCCCGTAATAATACTACAGTTTTGATTGCGCCTACTCCTGCTTCTACTTATGGCGGACAAGTTGTACATGTTAGTCGCCCAGTAACATTAACATCTGCAACTCCTGAAAATTACTATACTGATTTTTGTTATGACCTTCTTTTTAATGCTTCTATGATAGAGGCTATGGTCTTTCAAAAAGACTATCCTACTTCACAATTATTTGAACAGCGATACTCACAGCTTCTAGAACTACAACGCAATCAGGCACGTAGAACACGTAGAGATGATATGCAAAGTCCTGCAAGTCCTGCTGGCGCAGATGACAATCTAGTAGCTAATACTAATTAAAGGAGACTATAATGGCTGGTCCTATTTTTGATCCTCTTAATCCTAATGAAAGTCCTGCTACAAAGTATCAAAGAGAAATTGATGCTATGAATAGAAAAGGAGTAGGAAAAAGAAAACCTAAAGATAAGTCACTTGAAGAGGCTATAATTTCTGATGAAGAAAATGAACCTCTTGATTTAATTTATGGTAATCAAAAATTTAATCCTGAAACAGGAATGTATCAGACAATGAAGAAGGGCGGACAAGTTAAGAAACGAAATAACTTTTCAGGGCGTGGAGCGGGTCGTGCTTTACGTGGCTTTTAATTATAGGAGAATATTATGGCACAGAAAAGTGGACATGCAGCACGGCAGTCTAAGGAAAAAAAGAATGAACTTAAAGCTAAAGAAAAAAAATTAATTGATGCTATTATTAAAGATGAAGATACTAGTAATAAAAAACTAGGAATATTAAGAAGGCATCCATATTATAAAGCTTCTGTAGCAAGAGCAAAGAAAGAAAAAGAAGTAAGGGAAGAGAGAGAAAAGAAAGGTTTACCTCCTGAGAATATATTTCAAAAATCTAAAAGACGAGGAGCAGAAAAAGAAGTACCAAAAATAGAAGTCGGTCCTGCTCCTAAAGTAACTGCTCTTAAACCTGAAGGACCTAAAGGACCAAAAAAGAAAAAAACTGACTCTACTTCTACTTCTGATTCTAAAAAAGACCCGACAGAAGGTGGACGTTTTGCTTTTTATCCTGGTCAAACTTCAAAAGATTTAGGATTAATGTATGAAGTAGATAAGAATAAAATGTCTGACGAAGTACGTGAAAGACTAGAAGAAGCAGAACTTTATGAAGGCGACTCAAAGGGTGGTCGTGTAGGAAAAGGTAAGAAGAAGAAAGTAAGTCAAGCACCTCGCGGTGTTCGTTCTGCACTCAGAGGTTTTAAACCTAATATAGGTGCTAGTAAAGGAAATAAACGTACTAGAGGTACAGGAGGCGGCTGGGTTTAAGTATGGAAAAGAAAAAGAAAAAGAAAACTCTTCGTGAAAGAAATCCATATGCATATATGTTACCAACACCTCGTTTAGACTTACTTCCTACTGATTCTGAAGAATTTCAAAAAAAATCTCCATTTGGTAAATTCTCTCCATATAGTTATATATTAAAAGGGACTGAAGTATTAGGAGAGTTATTAGATGTTGAAAAGGAAAAAGATACTAAGAAAAAAAGTACTAAGAAAAAAAGTGGTGGTAAGGTTGGTAAACCTCTAGGTTGTGGACAAGCAGAAAGAGGTTTTGGTAAAGGACCATATAAAAAACGAGGCACTTAATATGGCTAAACTTTGTCCTAGAGGAAAAGCTGCAGCAAAAAGAAAGTTTGATGTTTACCCATCAGCTTATGCTAATATGTATGCGTCTGCAGTTTGTAAAGGTAAATAGGTAGAGAATGGCAGTAAGAACAAAAAAGAAAAGTGTACGAAAAGGTAAAGGCATGAAGGGAATGACTATCGGTGGTGGTCATAAACGTCCTACTAAATCTGGTGCTGGTCTAACTGCTAAAGGAGTAGCTAAATACCGCAGACAAAATCCTGGTAGTAAACTTAAAACTGCTGTAACTGAATCTAAACCTACTGGTAAGAGAGCAGCAAGACGTAAAAGTTATTGCGCTAGATCAGCAGGACAGATGAAGAAGTTTCCTAAAGCTGCTAAGAATCCTAACTCAAGACTTAGGCAAGCTAGAAAAAGATGGAAGTGTTAAAGAAAGAAACCTTACAAATATAAAAGTAAAAAATAAAATGACATATCTAAGTTCAAACATCCCACAATTTAAATGTTGGGTACGTAAAGAATTTACTAATAACCACATGGACTATGAAGGAGAATATTTACACGCTTTAGTAATTGCAGTTAATACAATACCAGACAGATCATTAACTTTTAATGTTGTATTTACTGGATGTGATGAAGAAGAAAATGTACATGGTGGGGCAATGTGGGCAAGGATGCCCATCACAGCTTTAATAGCTGATACTAGGTTAGAAGAATGGCCTGTTAAAATGCCCACCCATTTAGCTCAACCTTGGGACTGTTCTTCTAGAAATCATGCTATAATAGTAATGGACAGAGTATCCTCAAGTCCTTGGTTATGTAAGATAGACAATGTTTTTCACACTGGGAGATATTTATTTACGGTAGATTATACAGATAGTTCTATATCAGATGATCCTGCACAACATAAACAGTCACATGTTTTAGAATTAATTGATGCAGGAGAATATACTGGTAATATTGTAGCACTGCCAAACAATAGAGTAAGAGTAACTAATCCTGCTTTATGGGTAACTGGTGAAGGCGCACCAGACTTTTTACCAAGTCAGTATGTTCATTCAGCAGAAATACATGATAGCTATATGAATCCATATCTAACTTTTAACAACTTGTATCAAAAAGGAAATGAAGACAATGATGAAGAAAAGTAAATATATGTCAAAAGGCGGTGCTATGAAAAATACTAAGTACATGTCTAAAGGTGGAGCAATGAAAGCAACTAAGAATCGTTCAAAAGGTGGTGCTATGAAGAAAAGTAGCAAAGCACCTCATAATCGCCTTTATTAGTAATGGCAATAAATAGATCAAAGATAAGCCAACAAATTCTTAAACCACCAGCTAAAAAGAAAAAGAAAAATAAACTTATTAGATCAATTGCTTTAAAAACAAATAGGCGCGTTAAGTCTAAAAGGAGATAAAGATGTCAAATAATCCAGAGGGAATAAAAGAATATACTTATAATTATATTCGTAATCCTCGTACTGCAGAAGATATAGATAAGATGACAGGTCGTCCCACTGGTCAAGGATATGGCGCTGCACGTAAAGGTCCACAGATTAAAGCTAAAGAACAGGATGTTGTAGTGGACTATGATCCAGGTAAAATCATAGAATACAAAGACTAGGAATAACTAAATGGCTACTAGCGGAACATACGACTTCTCAATGGACATTGATGAAGTTATTCAAGAAGCAACGGAGATGATTGGTGGTGAGCAGACACTAGGACATGAACCTAAATCTGCTCGTAGGTCGATTAATCTTCTTCTCCAAGATTGGCAGAACCGTGGCATTCTCCTTTGGACTGCTGGTACAACTGCTATTTCAGTCTCTACTAGTGTAACATCTTATGCTTTAACTTCAAGTACAATTGATGTTACTGAAGCAGTTCTTAGACGAGATGATGTTGATCTTCAACTCGAACGTATTACGATGGAAGAGTATTTAAAGATTCCTCGTAAAAGTCAAACAGGAAGACCTAATCAGTATGCTGTTCGTAGAGAAAGAGGTAATCCTGTTTTATTTCTTTGGCCTATCCCAGAGAATACTACGGATATTCTAAAACTAGAAAAGGTTAAGTACACAGAAGATGTAACAAAATCTGCTGGTCAGAATGCAGACATATCTCGTAGGTTTTTACCTTGTCTAACTACAGGCTTGGCTTACTACATGGCTATGAAACGCCCAGGTGTAGATGTAGGTCGTATTGGTCTTCTTAAAGCAGAGTATGAAGAACGTCTTATGAATGCTATGGATGAAGACAGAGAGAGAGCAAGTGCTTATTTTTTACCTAGAATAAATAGGTTATAATAATGGCGAGTAATAAGAATGCCAAAGCTGTATGTGATATGTGTGGTTTTGTCTACCCACATAGGGTAATGAAACTTAACAGTTATGGTTTACTTGTTTGTCCTACTGACTTTGATGGAGCATATGATCTAAAGAACCATCCACAGAATAAAACACCTGATGTAAGAGATGATACAAATATTCGTAATCCCCGTCCACCGTCTAACTCAGATAGAAATCTTGAATGGCAAAACGCCAATACTAAATGGGAAGACACAGATAAATTTTGGAATCTAATATAATGGCAACACTTACCGGCAAACTTATATCAAACACTTATAAAGATTTACTTCAAGTAAGTAATAATAATGATGGAGTTGATTCAACTGTACGGTTTGTTTCAGATGGTGAAGGGACAAACTCTGCTTTAAAAATAAGTAACTCTGAAGTTGAAACAACAGGGAAATTAACAGTTGGTGCTGCTCTTAGCGCAACAGGAAAGATAACAGGCGATTCTGCTACTATAATAGCTGCTGTATGTGCATCAACTTATTTTGGTGACGGTTCTAATCTAACTGGTGTTGCAGCATCTATTCCTACATCAGTAACATCATTTACTACTAATCAACTTACCGTTGTAAGTGGTGCAGCATTTACAGGTAAAGTTAGTGGAACAGCCGCAGAGTTTAGCGGTATAGTATCAGCAGGAACATTTGCTGGTGCAGCAGGTATATTTACAGGGAAAGTAAGTGGTACAACATTAGCTATGACAGGAGCAGTGTCTGCTTCTACATTTTCTGGTGTTGCTGCTACATTCAGTGGTAATGTAACTGCAGCATCTTATTTTGGTGATGGATCAAACTTAACAGGTGTTGAAGCATCTGCAGCTACATCAGTCGCAGCCTTTACAACTAATCAGCTTACTGTAGTAAGTGGAGCATCCTTTACAGGAAAAGTTAGTGGTACTGCAGCAGAGTTTAGTGGTAATGTTTCTGCAGCTAATTTATTTGCATCTACTAATGTATTTATAGGTGGTGCTGCAGTTCCTAGTGCTTCTGCTCTAGCTGCTGTTAGTGCGTTAACAAGTGTTAATGCTGCAGCTATTACTTCAGTTAATACGAGAGTTGCAAACACTTCTTCAGCTTTAGCTACAAGCATAGGTAATAGTAATACTAATATTGCTGCAGTTAGTGTATTAACTAGTGTTAACTTAGCAAGGATAGCTAATACTTCTTCAGCTTTAGCTACAAGTATTGGAAATAGCAATACTAATATTGCTGCTGTAAGTGTTTTAACTAGTGTTAATAAAGCAGCTATAACATCTATTAACTCTGCTGCTCTATTAAAAGCAAGTAATCTTTCAGACTTAAATAGTGCTAGTACTGCTAGAACAAATCTTGGAGTAGCAATAGGAAGTGATGTTGAGGCTTTTAATGCAGATATTTTAAAAGCAGACGAAGCTGATGAATTAACTGCAGGATTTAGTGCGGCTGCTCATAGTGCAGGTACTAAATCTAGTGGGACATTTACTCCTGACGTTGATGATGGCAATTTTCAGTTTGCAACTAACGGAGGCGCACATACATTAGCTGTTCCTACTAAAAATTGTACTATGGTTATATTATACAAGAATAATGCAAGTGCAGGAACACTAACTACTTCCGCATATACTGTTAAAGATGGAGATGACTTAACAACTACAAATGGACATGAGTTTTTCTTCTATATTACAAGAATAAATGATGGTTCTACTACATTCTCCTTACTGACTGTGAAAGCACTACAATAAATGTCACTACTTCCTATAGTCCAAGGTGGTATTTCTTCTTCAGGCGCTGCATTTACTGTGGCTACTGGCGGAACAATAACAACGGACGGCGATTATAAAGTACATACTTTTAACTCTAGTGGAACATTTACTATTACACAATTAGGGGCTGATGGTGTAGTCCAGTATCTCGTTATTGCTGGAGGTGCTGCAGGAGGTTCAGCTTTCTACAGTGGTGGAGGTGGTGCGGGAGGCTATCGAACAGCAACTAATTTTAGTGTATCCCAACAAGCGTATAGCATTACTGTTGGTGCTGGTGGTGCGGCATCAGGGAATGCCAGCACGCAAGGTGCTAGTGGTTCTAATTCGGTATTTTCATCGATAACCTCAACGGGAGGAGGCGGTGGTGGTGCGGAGGGTGCTGCTAACGCAGGTAATGGAGGGTCGGGTGGCGGTGCTGGCGGTATTGGTAGTGGTAGCGCCGGCACTGGGACATCTGGCCAAGGCAATAATGGTGGAATAAGCTCTGATAATAACGGCACAGGCGCTGGGGGAGGCGGTAGTGGTAGTGCTGGTGGTAATGGAAATACCAGTACAACTCCAGGCGGTCCAGGCGGCTCTGGTACTGCCTCCAGCATAACCGGATCATCAGTCACTAGAGCTGGAGGAGGTGGCGGCGGCACTACAGAAGTCGGAGGCAGGGGTGCCGGTGGAAGCGGTGGCGGTGGAACTGGAGGCGAGGGTGGAATTGCTGCCACGAACGGTAGCACTAACACAGGCAGTGGCGGTGGTGGAACAGGCCATAGTAATGCGACCGGAACTAACGCGGGTGGTAGTGGCGTGGTGATAATTAGATATCAATTCCAATAGGAATAATAAGATGGCACATTTTGCGGAATTAGATGAAAATAATATTGTATTAAGAGTATGCGTAGTAAATGACGAATATGAAGCTGATGGTGAGAATTGGTGTAAAAATTTTTGGGGTGGTACGTGGAAACAAACAAGTTATAATAATAATATAAGATATAATTATGCTGGTATTGGTTTTACTTACGATCCTGTAAAAGATGCTTTTTATGGACCACAACCGTATCCAAGTTGGGTCTTAGATGATAAATGTATATGGCAAGCACCTGTAGAATATCCTGGTGTTGCAGGAGACAGAAAATATTATTGGGATGAATCTTCTACATCATGGGCTGAACGGGAAGATTAAAATTTAATAGTTATCTTTTAAGGTTTTTAAATTAATGTTAAAATACATTATAGTTTTTACAATATTTTATTTACAGGTTTTCCTTTTGTCTCCTCCTGTAAAAGCAGGACATTTACAAAATCCTATACCTGAAGATTTTTTAATGTATAGAAGTTATTGTATAGATGAGGATGCAATATTAAGAGTTGGTCAAGCATTAGAAGTATCAAGAGAAAAAGCAGACCTTATGTTTTTTAGTTTATCTAAATCAGAAAGATGTTTTCAACATTCTGAAGAATTAATAGGATTAGTTATTAAAGATATACATACATTTAAATTTACTTATGGAAAAGAAGCAATAGTTTATAAAATTAAAACAAGTTTAGAAGAGACAGGATATATCTTGTTTATGACTGCAGCACACTTAGGAGTTTAAAATGGCGAGTACATTTACAACAAACATTAGACTAGAGAAACAAGGAGATGGAGAAAATCCCAACTCTTGGGGAACAATACTCAACTCGAATGTTATTGATCTAGTTGATCAGGCTGTTGCAGCATATCAAATAGTTTCTGTTAGTGGGACAACACCTTTAACACTAACTCAAGTTAATGGTGCTACAGATCAATCACGTAAAGCTATCTTGTCTTTTGATGGTACACTTACTGCAGAAACTTCTATTATTATTCCTTCTGTTAATAAGATGTATTATGTAAGAAACAATACATCTGGATCACACGCTCTTAAAGTTAAAACTGCAGGTAATACAGCTATTACAATAGAACAAGGTTCTAATGTTATGGTGGCTACTGATGGCACTAATGTATTTCAAACTGCATTTCCAACATCAGTAAGTTCTTTTACAGTTAATAGTCTTACTGCTACATCAGTATCTACTAGTGTTCTTAATGCTACTAAAGTATCTACTAGTGTTATGACAGCTACACAAGTATCAGCTACAGCAATACATGCTACATCAGTATCGGCTGTATCAGGTAGATTTTCAGGTACAGTATCTGCTTCTGCATTTGATGGTTTAGGTAATAAACTTAGTTTTGGAAGTGATGCTCAAGGAGATGTTTATTATTATTCTGGAAGCAATATTGCAAGACTTCCTGCAGGTACAAGTGGTCAGTTCTTACAGACTAAAGGTTCAGGCGCTAATCCTGCATTTGCAAGTGTAAGTACAGCAATTACTAAAAAGTTTGAAAGTTCTGCTGTATCATTAGCTCCAGCTGGAGGACTACTCACAATAGCACATAATTTAAGCACAACTCCTTTTATGGTTAGTGGACATTTAGTTTGTCAAGTTAGTAATATTGGATATGCTGTAGGAGATAAAATTCATTTTCCATTTGGTCCACAGTCTACTGATACAGGAACTAGTTTTGGTATAACTTGTAAATTTGACGATACGAATCTTTATCTTCGCGCTGGAAGTCAAACTGGTTATCTTATATTACTAGATGGAAATACTGGCGGTCAAGAAGCTGGTGTTAATCAAGATAATTTTAAATTAGTTGTTAAAGCAATAGCGTAAATGGCAAGTACAACAGCAAACTTATTTAAATTTAATCTTAGACCTGGAATACACAGAGAGTCTACAGAATACTCTGAGGGTGGTTCTTGGTATGATTGTGATCGTGTTCGTTTTAGGGCAGGTAAACCAGAAAACTTACGTGGTTACCAGAAACATTTGTCTACTACCTTTGATGGTACAGGGAGAGACTTACTTACTTGGCAAAATAATAATACAGAAAAACTTTTGTCTTTTGGTACAGAACAAAAACTATATCTTCTTACCAGTGATGTTTTACATGATATAACTCCTATTGTAAGTACAGTAACTGTAGGAACAGATGGAACAGCAGGTAAGTTAGCTACTGTTTCAGGTTCTAATAAAATTGCAGTTAGTCTTAATGCTAACGGTGTTTCAGTAAATGATTTTATTTTCTTCACCAGTGCATCTATAAGAAACTTTGCTAGTACTAATTTTGCTGCAAGTAGTTTTGGTGGACCTGTATTTAGAGCAGTTAGTACAAGTGGAACTAATCGTTTTCTTATTAGTACTACAAGTGTAGCAACAGCTACAAGTACAAGTGCTGGTACAGGAACAGTTAACTTTCTTTTAAGAACAGGACAGACTGATAACATTCAAGGTTTAGGTTATGGTGCAGGAGTATATAATGCTGGTGTATCTACAACAGGAGGAAGAGCATGGAATAAACCTGCCACAGCTTCAGGAATAACTTTTGCTGCTAGTCAATGGTCACTAGATAACTTTGGAGAAGATTTATTAGCTGTTCGTAGAGGTGGTAATTTACTACACTGGGATGCTAATGCAAGCCTTGTACCAGTTAGGGCAGCTATTGTAACTACTGCTCCTGTTAGTATTAACAGTATTGTAGTGTCTCCTAATGATAGACATGTTATTGCTTTTGGAACGAATGAGTTTTCTGGTAGTGCGTTTAATCCTTTATTAATTAGATGGTCAGATCAAGAAGACTTTACTAACTGGACGCCATCAGTTTCTTCTACATCAGGTGAGCTACAAGTAGTAGATGGGACAACTCTTAAAGGTGGTATTAGATCGCGTAATACAATTCATGTTTGGTCAGATCAAGCATTATATTCTTTACAGTATGTCGGACCACCATTTATATTTTCTTTATCACAATTAGGAACTAACTGTGGGTTAGTAGGTCAACATGGAGCTATTAACGTAGATGGTATTTCTTATTGGATGGGAGATAATAACTTCTATAGATTTGATGGTAGAGTAGATAAACTAGATTGTACGGTTCGTAGATATGTATATGATGACTTTAACTCAACACAAGGAGATAAAGTATACGCTGCAGTAAACTCAGAGTTTCACGAAATTGTATGGTTCTATCCTACAGAAAATTCATTAGAACCTGATGCTTATGTTTTATATAACTATGAAGAAAATACTTGGGCATTTGGAACTAGTTTCTATACAACCTTTAAAGACGCTACAGTATTTACTAACACCATAGCAACAGGAAAAGTATCTGCAGGAGCAACACCTCATATCTGGGATAATGAACCTGTATCAGTGTTTACAGGAGATGGAGTAGCTTTGTCTTCCTTCTTACAGTCAGCAGACTTTGATATAGAAGATGGTAATGATTTACTTTTTGCAGATAGGATTATTCCTGACTATACTATAAATCAAGGTGATCTAAATATGTCTGTTAACTTTAGAGAGTTTCCTGCTGCTAGTGAGGTTGAGAAAGGACCGTTTGAAATTAATTCAGGAATAAAGAAAATAGACTTCAGGGGTAGGGGTAGGCAAGCAAACGTAAGAGTTTCTTGTAATAGTTTCAATACTTCATGGAGATGGGGTAGTGTTCGTATGGCTATCCAACGAGATGGTAAACGGTAATGGCTTTCCTTTACCCAGAACTACCTAAGTATCAATCAACAGAGGATTTAACTGAAGTATACAATACTCTTATATCTTATGCTGGTGAACTAAAGTTTCTTTTAGAATCAAGGGATGTAGAAGTAGACTCTACACCAGCTACTAAGATATTTAGTGTTACTACGGTAACAGAAATAGGTAGACCTGCAAGTGGAGATATTGCTTTCTGTGTAAGCGCAAGTAAGTTTAGAGGTTATGTAGGTAATAGTTGGGTGGACTTTAACTAATGCACGATTATAAAAAAGTTTTAGAGATAATAAATCAGAATACATTTATTGAGAATGTAAATAAAGGTGTAGTACAACCGCCTGATTTTTTTGGAGCAACCAAGGCTGAAGGTATGGCATATTCAAAAGGTTCGCTGTATAATAAAGAAAATACATTACATGCAGATATGACTAAGGCACAGTCTAACTACATGGATATTAGGAGATGCTTATAATGATTGACGGGTTAGATAAGCTGGCAGAAATAGAAGTTTTACGTGAGGCTGCTCAACGTCCTCCTGCTGAAGTACAACGAATGCAGATGCCTTCTCCTCAAGCTGGTTTACAAAGTTTAGGTCAACAAGAAGTAGATATGGGTACAGGTATGCCAGTAGGCTTTAGTCCTGCTGATGCTGTTGGTCAAGTAACTAATATAGCTGGTCAGTATGCTATGGCTAACCCACAAAAGACAGGACCATTTGCTGCAGCACTGGCTGCTTTTGGTGCGGGTAGTGAAGCGGCTAACATGATAGATAAACGTGTAGAAGCAGAATCTCAAAAGGAAAATTTAGATGATGTTAAAAGTATGGCAGGATCACTTCCCGATAGAACTAGAACAGTTATGCCAACAATGGATATGCCAGTTCAAGCGCAAGAAGAAATTCAAGTAACTGAAGCATCTCCTATGCAAGCAGGACTAGCTAGTGTCATGCCTATGAAGAAAGGTGGAAGACCTAGTAAAGAACAAATAGAAAAAAATAAAAATAGAATTAAAAATTATTTAATTTCTCAGAATTATTCTACTAATGCAGTTGCAGGAATAATGGGAAATATTTTTGGAGAAAATGATACCTTTGATTATAAAAGAAAACAAGACAATGGGAATGCCGTAGGTTTATTTCAGTTTGATTTTATGAAACCTTATTATAAAAAATATTTAAAAAATACAGGTAAAAAAGATTCTGATATTAGTCAGATAGATTTTATGACAGAGCAAATTAATAATTCTGAAAAAAGTATTCTTGGTTCAGGCAATGCTAAAAAATTAAAAAATATACTAGATACAGGAAATGTAGAAGAAACAACAACTGCATTTATGGAAATATTTGAAAGACCTGGAAAGCCAAACATAAATAAAAGAATTAAGGCTGCTAAAACATTTTCAGATACAGATCAAGTTGAAGATGAAAGTTTTCTAGATACTATTAAATCTTATGGTAGTGAAGGTCTAAGCACTGTTAAAGAATTTTTAGGACTTCAAGAAGGCGGTGATGTAGGAGAATACTTTGAGGGTCAAGTAGAAGGAAAGGGTGATGGTATGTCTGATGAAATACCTTTCCGAGTAGAAGGCGGTAATCCTGACTTTGCTCTTCTTAGTAAAGATGAATATGTTATACCTGCTGATGTAGTGTCTATGCTTGGTAATGGTTCTTCTGATGCTGGTGCAGATGAGTTAGATGATTTTCTAACAGATGTTCGCAAAGAAGCATTTGGAAGGGAAGAGCAACAAAAAGAAATCAATGCGGAGAAAGGACTAAGTTCGATAGCTTAAATGGAAGTTACAAAGATAAGGTCAAACTGTATAGAAGTTACATGGCCGCATGTAAAAGATTTACTGGCTAAACCATTAGAAAGAAGTCACGGAGAGTACAACTTAGAAGATATTTATAATTTATTAGTAACAGAAGTAATGGAGTTGTGGGTTGGTCTTAATGAAGAGAATGGAATTGTTGTCGCTGCAACAACCCAACTTGATAAATATCCTAATTATAATGTTCTTACTATCTGTTTAGTAGGTGCGAAGACAGGGACGATAAGCAAATGGTTAGACTATTGTGTGTCTGATAACTCTGACATTGTTAAATATGCAAAACAAAATAATGTAAAGCATATTAAAATAATTGCAAGAGATGGTTGGAAAAGAAAGTTAGAGAAATTTAATTATAAAAAATACGCCACCGTATTAACTAAGGAACTGTAACAATGAGCATGAAAAATAAATTTAACAAAGTCTTGTCTGACTTCTCTAATGAGGAGAAAGTATTCTTATACAACTTCTTGTATGAGGATTTATCTGGTAAAGGCGTATGTGGAGATACTGAACTTGCTCACGTTAACAAACATGAGATGCATGTTCTTCGTTCTATGGGTGGCGCAGGAACGATAAACGAAAATACTAAGTGTATCCAGTTCTTTGGTTCTCCTCCCCCATCTCGTCCTGTTCAAACAACATCAGTACAAACAAAAGAGATACCTGAAGAATTAAAACCTTATGTTAAAGAAGTTCTTTCTGAAGCACAGGACATTTATAAAACTCGTAAAGGAGAAGGTTATGTTCCTTTTACGGGTCAAGAGATAGCTGGCTTTACTCCAGAACAAGAAAGAGCATTTGATCTTACTTCTGATGTAGTAGGACAAACTCAAGCTTTTGCTACACCCGCTGCACAGTTTGCAGGACTAGCTGGTCTAGGAACTACTGATGCAGATATTTCAAGGTTTATGAATCCTTATGCTTCTCAAGTTATTGATATAGCAGAGCGTGAGCGTAGGAGAGCAGCAGATCAAGAAAAACAAGAATTAGATGCACAGTCAGTTGCGGCTGGTGCATTTGGAGGTAGTAGGCAAGGTATTCTAGAAGCAGAACGCCGCCGTAATTTAGAGCAGGGTATTGCCGATATAAGAACTGCAGGTTTAGGACAAGCATTTAAACAAGCAGTAGAACAAGCACAAGCGCAACAAGACAGTAGATTAGGTGCTGCTCGTAGTCTTACTGAACTTGCACAAGTTGCACCTAGAGGAACTGCAGATGAGCTTGCACGTTTAGAAGCAGTTGGTGCAGCACGTAGAGGACAAAGCCAAGCTGAATTAGATATAGCACAGAGAAAGTTTTTAGAAGAAAGAACTTTTCCAGAAGCTACACTTCAACAGTACTCTCAGTTTATTCAGCCTACTCAAGCGCAGCTAGGTGCAGCCGGAACAACTACAAATAGAGGACCAGGACAAGCACAACCAACTTACCTTCAACAAGGTGCTGGATTCTTAGGTAGTTTAGGATCGGCTGCAGGTGCTTTTGGCCCGTTTTTTGGAGCTAGTGGTGGTCAGGTAGGCGGTTTGTCTAGTATAGTAAATAGAGCAGAAGGTGGTCCTCCTGAATTTACAGAAGAAGAACGGGCTATAATTTTTGATCAAGAATTAGATGATAATAAACAAGTAGCTACTACTGATGTAGTGGAGCAGGAAGGTCCAGGGTTTGTTGACACTGTAGGTTCAGGTCTTTCATCAATAGGAGATTATCTTAAAGAACGTCCTAAAGAAAATCTTTTATCTGGTCCTACAAGATTACAAAGAATTAGTGATCTTCTTATAGGTTACTCACAAGCTGATCCTTCTCAACCTTTAGGTACACAACTTGGACAGGCTGCTGGCATAGCTTCTAAATCTAGAACTGCAGCAGAACAACAAAGATTAGCTAACGAGTTAGCCAGAAGAAGAGTAGCAACAGAAGAAAAAGCATTAGGTATTAAAGCAGCAAAAATTGGTCTGGCTACTAATGCAGAACTTAATAAATTATTAACTACATTTAGTGATGATACGATAAAGACAGAGGCTAAAAAAGAACTAGCCGATCTTTACCCCCGTGATCCTAGAGTACAAAAATTATATGAAGCTGCAATGGGTAAAACTTTGCCTACTAAACCAGAAGAAACCGCAAGTACACCATCTGATGTTAGTATAAAGGACCAAACAAGAAGACAACAATTAGGTTCAAAAGCAAAAGCTAACATAAAGAAGTAAATAATGGCTGAAGAACAACAACAACAAGAATCTTCTGAACAAACAAGATCATACGGAAGTCTAACTGGTGATAAAGACTATACGGATGGTCTTTTCTATGTCTTGAAAGATTTAGGTATTGATGTAGACTATCAAGATAAAGAAGGTATTGTAGATGCCTTTATGACAAGAAAAAGATTCTTTGAAAATAATCTTGTCGCTGCTCCTGTAGCAAAAAGCGCTATAGATGATTTAGATGATGATAGCAAAGCTATTCTTGCATACTCTTTACAAGAAGCAGACAAACTTCCTACCTTTGGAGAGGGTGCAGCACCTCTTGGTAAAAAGATAGCAGACTATGGTCTTGCTGGTGTAACTGATCCTACTAATTTATTTTCTGCTGTAGCTGCTGCATTTACTTTAGGTGCTGGTGGTGCTGCTGCTTTGGCCGCTAAAGAAGCTGCTAAACAGGGAATGAGAAAATATCTCAAAGCAAAGATAAAGGCTGCTGTTTCTAAACCAGCATTAGCTAGTTATGTAGTAGAAGGAACTGTAGCTGGGGCTGGTGGCGCAGCAACAAATGTTATCAATCAAAAGATACAACAAGAAGTAGGGTTACGAGATAAAGAAGATGGTATTGATTTAACAGAGGCTGCAACTCAAGGTGCTATAGAAGGCGTTTTTTCTCCTATTATAGGTGTTCTAGGTAATGTTGCCGGTGGTGGTGCATATCAGTTAGGTAAGGCTTCAGGTAGAAAAACAATACAACTTCTTCCTGACGCACAAAAAGAAGGTATAGAATCTGGTGTTGCTTGGTTAGAACGTAATCTTTTACCTGCGGGTGGTGTGTCTGATACACAAAGACGGTTGGTAGAACGTCAGTCAGGTCAGGCAATGTCTTTTAAAAATAGAGCAGAAGACTTAACAAATTCTTTTAACAATGTTTTAAAAAGAGATTTTACAGAGGCAGATATTACAGGAGAAGGAAGTTTAATTAATAAAGCACTTCAGGGTGATGAAGCTAGTTTATCTTTAGTGCAGAACAAAAGTCAAGACACAAGAAATTTGATTGATGACTTTTTTAATTTAAGAAATGAAGCCTTTGACTTCTCTAAAAATTCTTCCGTTAATGAAAAAATATTGGGTATATTTAATAAAGACCCTAACTATGTTCGTAATGTTCCAGAGAAATATGCTGTAAGTAAAAGAATAAAAAGTTATAAAGATTTTATTAAAAGAAATCCATATGCTGAATCAGAACTAAGACAAGCAATGCTTCTTGATCCTCAAAACTCAAACTGGAAAAAGTTTACAGATGAGTATATTGAAATAGATGAATCTGGTATAGCTAAAGAAATACTAGACGATGCTAAAGTAGATGAAATTGTAAAGAAAGCTGGTAAAAGTTTATATGCTCCTACAAAAAAATTAAAAAAAGAAACAGGTCCGTTTAAAAAAAGAAAATCTGAGGAAGACCTAAGTCCTACATTAAGAAAGTTTATTGGTTATAACAATATACCAGGATTAAGGATAGCTGAAACTATAAATGGTATAGTTGATACAGCCTCAAGAACTAATGTTGCCAGAGATATAATAGGAGATGCTACTCGCAGAGGGGTGGCTGTTACTGTAGACAAGGCAGCTAAAAATCCAGAAGCAGTAGCCAAGCAAAGTTTAGGTGGTGAGGATGTAATGCCCATCACTGGTTCTTTTCAAAAGATAGGCAAAGGTGTAAAAGAAGATGCGGTCATGCGTCTTCCTTTTGATGCTATAGATGACTCATTAAAAAATGTATATATTACAAAAACAGAAGGTCAGAAGTTAAAAGAACTTTTTGAAGAAGAAGGTTTTCTTAATGATCTTTATAAAAGAGATGATCTTTGGGGAACTGTTGTAAGAACATTCTCTGGAGTGCAGGGATTATCTAAAGCAGGTAAAACTATATATTCTCCATTAGCACACATTAGAAATACTGTAGGTGCGGCTGGCTATACAATAACAAGTGGAAATCTTAAAGGTCTTCTAGATGGTGCTAAATATGCAGCGACATTATCTAGGAAAGAAAAAGATGATCTTATTAAAGAATATACTGATTTAGGAATTAGAGGTTCTAACATTGATCTTAATCAGGTATTAAAAAGATTTGGAGATATATCTGATAAAGTAGATGACGGTGATATCATAGAGCGGCTTGTTAAGAGTGGTGGTTTAGCTGCATTTGGTAAACCAGGAACAAAAGCTGCTAAATCTGCTCAAGATTTATATGGTGGTGTTGACGATGCTTTTAAAGGATTAGCTGTTTTTGCTAATGAGAAAACAAAAGCTAAAAAAGTATTTGATTCTCTTTCAAAGGAACAACAGGCAGCTAAACTTGCAGAGTTTGATCAAACATTCAATGTTGGTAGAGGAACATCTACAGCAAAGGACTATATTAAAGAAATAGCTTCTCAAAAAACTTTAAATCTTACTCCTGTATATGGTCGTATTCCTAAAATATTAGAAAAGCTAAGAGCGTTTCCAGTGATAGGTTCTTTTACTGCTTATCCTGCAGAACGTATTCGTAACACTTATCAAATATTTAAGATTGCAACAGATGAATTAAGAGAAGGTTTTGAAACAGGAAATAAACAACTAACCACACAAGGCATATCTCGCCTTGCTCAGTGGAGTGCTGCCCAAGGTGCGCTATATACTGGTGCTTACGTTATGAATGAAAGTAATGGCTTTGGAGATGTTGTGGATGGAATGCGTAATTTTCTTCCTGATTGGGAAAAGAATGGCGCGTTAGTAGTGACAGGTAAAAATAAAAACGGTGACTACAACTATGTCAATCTTACTTATATTCATCCTGATAGTCAATTTCAAAATGCAGTTGTTCCTCTTATTCTCAAAGCAGCTAGAGGCGAAGATGTATCAAAAGACTTAGGTGAATCTTTAACAAATTCTTTTTATGAACTAGTTGATCCTTATGTTGATCCTAGTTTAGCGTTTGAGTTTACTAAAAATATGAAAGAGTTTGTAACAACAGGAGAAGAAAGAAATCTTGAAAAAGCTTTGTCTGCTATCGAACCAGGATACCTCAACTTTTTAACAGATATGGCAAGAGATGCTGGTGTATTTGAAAAGTTTGGTCAGGTAGGAAAAGACGTAGAAAAATTTAAATATGGTGAAGTGTTTGGTACTCAAGATGCAAGAGCAGAAAATCTTGTTGAACTACTTTCTAAGAATGGTCTTGTAATTCCAGGAGCTAAAGAAAAAACATTTAATCCGAAAAAGACTATGGCCTTTGCTCTGTCTAATATTGATAGAAATTATACTTCAGAAAGAACAAAATTTGTTAAAGACTTAAAGGATAATCTTTCTGATCCTCGTACAGAAATTAATCCTATCTCTATACTAGAAGACTATGATGAAATTTTACAACAACAGTTTACATCTCAACAAGCTTTTTTAAATTTATATAGAGATATGAAAAAGATTGTAGGTAAAAAAGAATTATTGAATATTATGGAATCTTTAGAAGATTCAAGTAAGGGTGTATTACCATCAAAGAAAGTTATGAAAGCAGTAATAAATAATGAGCGTTCATTACCAACAACTCTATCCGATAAGTCTAAAGAGTTTGCTAAAATTTTAAGAGAGTTGGGAAAGAAAACAGGTTTTTCTTATAGAAAAGATATAAATAATCTTAGAAGGCAATTGTCTAGATTAGAAGAATTTTATAAAGGTAGAAGTTTAAATGCAGAACCACCTGATCTTGAGATAGGTTCAAACTAATGGAAATGGACACAGAATTTCTGTTCCAAATTGGAGCAGTCATAGCCTCGTTGTCTGGTGCATGGGCATTAGTAAGATCACAAGTATCTACATTAAAAGCTAACCAAGCTGAGATAAAAAATTATGTAGATGAATTAAACAGAGAACTAGATACAGCAGAGAATACTGTGTCTGTTTTAAGAAGTCAGATTAAAGTTCTGTCAGATATTCTAAGTCCTGGTAATCTTGAAGAACAAAATAAATGGAGAGGTGGAATCTCTGAAAGATTAAAGAAAACAGAATATGAAATATTGGCATTACAAAAAATGCACAATGGCCGACATCCCGCCGTTGAAGAGATTAAGATGAAAAAATAAGGCTTAAAATTAGCCGTACAGTGCAGGTAAGCAATGTCCCTGCTACCCTACCACCAGAATATAAGCTAATTTTATGTGTGTTTAATTGTCAGGCGCACAAAGGATTTAGGCTATTTTAGCACATGTCCTTCCCTGGATTCCAGGTATTCTTTCCTAACATTCCTTTTAGGTATAGATTCTATCTTTTCTTTTAGATGTTCTACCTCATCAAGGTCTTCTTCTTGTTCTTCATCGGCAAAGAAATCACATTTTAAAAAAAGTTTTGATGTTTCTTTCTCACCTAGAACTTCAAGATACTTAATTATCTCGTTTTCTATTTCAGCTACATTCTTAGGTGCTTCATCTTCTTTAGCAGAACGTATACGAGACAACACCTCTAGTGCTTTGATAGCACTATTTGTGTGTCCGTTGTTCTTTGCGTAGGTATATTGGTTTTCTATTTCAGAGACAACATCAATGCGTGTCTCTACTTCTTTCTCTAATTCTTCTATTCTTTCTTTAATGTCTCCTCGCTGCATAAGTCTATGACCCTGCGTATGTGCAGAACCTTCAGAGTAGCCAGCTATCTTGGCTGACTCTGTTGCGTTGCGATAGAGGACATATGCTTGACAGAACTTCTCCTGTCGTATCTTTAATTCAGACATGATTAATTACAAACTTTGTCCCAGGTTTCATTATGGGTAAGTATGCGTCTTGCTGTTTCGCTAGAAAGTTTATCGTTATCAGAAATAAAGATAGGCTTTACCCAACTACAATACACCTTTCCTCCTCCAACGGTTACGCAACTTGCGTACAACAGAAGAATCGGACATACGATCAATATCTTCTTCAACTTTATCTCGCTCCTTATTTTTTTCTATTGCATCCTCAAGTTCTTTTTTCTCTGCACTATTCTTACCTGATTTATATGCAAATAAAAGAGGTAATATTTTAGTGAAGATATTAACAACTGAGGATACAATAGAAGATATTACAGGCATTTTGTTTCTAACCTTTTTCTTTAGCTTTACCTATTGTTAGAGACAAAAATTCTACTGCTTTATAAATTTTACCCATAATAGTATCAGAAGAAGGTGTTCGTGTACCAGCTACAATAATACTAGCTATGGTAACGATACCTGTTAACGTACTTATAATTATATCGCTATTATCTATGATAGTTTGAAGCATGTTAAATCCTTTCTTAGGTTGTTTATTTCTCTTCTATATATTTAGTGTAGTGTGTCGGATTACTTTTCTTAGAAAGTTTGTAAACCTCAGATACTAATGTATTCTCCCCATAAAAATTGACCATCATTTCAACTTGAGGATTATCAAACAACTTCTCACAATCTTGTGCCATTGCAAGAAGCTCACCAGTAGTCCAGAAATGACAGTCATTTATTTCTACTGGCATATATTTAGGTCTTATGCCATCGTCTAGCTTTTCTTTTTTCTGTTCATCAGAAAGACCTTCTATTGAACAATCAAAACCAAACAGATGGAAGTTCCTAAATCCAAATATGTGCATCATACCAATTGATCGCATTGCTGCACATGTACCACCACTAACAAACGTAGCTTTTTCTTGATCTATTTTTAAGTTATAGTCTATCTCAATCTTACCACTTACTATATCAGCAACAGCTTGAGAGAAAGCATGCCACCCATATACGTTCTTTGTCTTATCCAGTATGAACTTAGTAACACTAGGATCAGTCATAGACGCAATAAAGAACTTAGTAACTGGGTCAATCTCCTTAAACAACTCTGTTCGTACAATACCGTGTGTACTAGTTCCAGTTATTGAACGAGGGTCTAGTATAACACATGCCCAAGGTTGAACACCAGCCTCTAAGAGTAAAGGATAGCTATGTTTTACACATACTATTTTAGCATCGTATTTTTTCTGAACAGCTTTTAACTCTTCAAAGTCTATAGAAGGACCAGCAGATGCTATAATTACATGTTCATTATTAACGTCACAGTTTTGAACAAAGTCCCAATCTTTTATTAACTCTACGTTATCGTTTATGTTGTCCAGTATATCATCTTTAGGAACACAATCTTTAGGCTGTATTATAATAGGTGTTCTACTTAATTCTTTAGGTAGACTAGGAAGATCATCTGTTTTTAATCTAACAGCTAAGTGAACAGTACCACCATCCTTAACTCTGTCTTGAGAAGGTAAGACAAATATCCTTGTCTTCTCCATTGATTCTACAAGACGGTTAGTTCCTAGAAACTCATCACCAGGAATTTTATCATCTATGTCCTTACTATAGTAATCATCTAGGACTACTACAGGAACATGTATTAGGTTTTCATAATCAGATAAAATAGTTTCTTCACTATGACCACCATCTATAAAAGCAAAGTCAGCTTTCTTTAATTCTTTCTTTGCTTTAGGCATAGTTTCTTTTGAATCACCTTTTAATAAAGTAAAGGTGAATGTCTTCTTATCCTCTTTCATCTTGTCAGCAAAGTCCTCAAGACGTTTCTTTACTGCATCAAAATTATTATGAGGTTTAGTGTTTTGTTCCTTACGATCTATCTCAAAGGTTGCATCTTCAAACAAATCAAAACCAGTGTAGTGTACCCGCTTACTGTTTTCAAAAGCAGCCAAGGCCATCTCTATAGCTCTGCCGCCATTCCAAGTTCCAACCTCTACAATTCTTTTAGGTTTATACTCTCTAATAAGAACAGCTAACTGATGATAACGAGGTAAGTCTACATCAGGAGTAACAATGTCTTCACCTATAGTGTTTTTTAACTTACCTTTATAATGGATCATAAAGTCTGATAACTTAGATTGAGGGAAGACGGCTAAACCAGACGCACCCTCACTTAAATTATGAACCTTCATACCATGTGCTGCATATATCTTAATGAACCTAGTCATAATAAAAGCGTCGGTCCACTCTCGGTAGGCCAGCACTTCGCCTATATCATAGCATCCTCTTATGTCAGCTAAGAAGTAATGGCTATGCATTGTGTCTAGATTAAAACCGATAAACCCTGTCTCACTAAAATCAATGTCTGTTCTTCCTAAATGTATTAGCTCTGCATCTTTAGGAAAAGCCTGGAACAAAATTTCTTCAGACAAAGGAGATGTGGTCAGTACATCTGCGTCCATCCATATAAGCCAGCCACCCTTGGCTTCATTCTCTGATACCTCAAGAAAGTAGTCTGTCAGAGCGTATACTTTGTGACAGAAACGTAGAGCATCCATACGAAAGTTATAGGGCATCTGACCGTCAGACGTACCGTCATATCCCTTCATCTTTTCTAAGAAGATAGCTCTGTCTTCAACCTCATCTAAGTCTCTGTATTCAATAATAGGTGACTTAGGAAAGTCTTTCTTCTGTTCTTCAGTTACAGTGTCATAATAAACAATAAGCTTTAGATCATCTGCCCAGTGTTTAACTACAGACTCCAACATTTTTTTTGCATATATATCGTAGTGTCTGCCTGAAAAAGATGTTACAAATCTAACCATTTACTTTAACCATTTCTGAATATAATGCTGACCACTCCATAGCATGTTTATTATCTATAGTTCTTCGCCCATCCCAGTTGCTGTATATTGGACCGCCTGTAGTAAAGTGAACACACTTAGGTTTTAAGTTAGCGGGAGAATGTCCATCTAACCAGTTCCATTCTTGAGGTATAGACCCAATAAGATTATTCTCATACTCCCTCTCAAGGAAAGCAAACCTATGTAACCAAGAACCATTCCTTGTACTTACATCATGCACAGTAAAATCTTTTAGTGCTTCATGCCCACAGTTCCACATAACAAAACTGGACCAGTTCTTCCTCTGATAGTTAGACTGAACACGGTTATCCATCTTCAGACCGCCTTCTGTAACATGGTCATGTTTCACACAACTGACCGCAAATGAAGGATTACAATACTCATTAAATAATTCAGATATGTCTGTATTCACAAACATATCACAGTCCATAAATAAGGCGTACCCTTCAAATTGATTTAAGAAAGGAACTAAAAATCTAGTGAAACTAAATTCAGTTGAGAAAGGTTTACCATCAAAACAATCTACAAATTGATTGTCCTCGTTTATTTCTTTTCCTCTGAAGTAAAGACCCGCCCTTCGTAGAGCGTTCTGCTTTAGTGGGATTATATCTACGGGATGGTTTGTATTTTTTCTTATGCTGTAGGACAGAACATCAAAGTAAGTCTTTTCTTTTTCGTCATACCCTACATATATTTTGTATGGTTTATCTAACATTTTTATATGGTCAGGGGTGAGGACAATACCCCACCCCCGTACTACCTATTCTATTGGAATTACTTTTTTATGTTGGTCATCGGCTTTCATCTTCAACCTAATTTTTAGTAGCCCGTCCACCATCTCTGCGGCAGCTACAACATAGTTGGGATTTAAAGAGAATGTTCTTTTAAATTTTCTCTTTGAAATATTTCTGACTACAATAGCGTCTGAAATTTCTTCTGTTATTTCTTTATTGTTATAAAAATCACTAGAGGCAACAGTTAAGAAACCGTCTCTCTCTTCTACTGTTATGTCTTCTTTAGCATATCCAGCTAAAGCAATCTCTAAGACATAACCATCCTCTCCGTCTTTATTAATATCGTGAAAAGGGAAAGTAGTTGCGTTATCTCTATGAAAAGATATCATTGGTGAAGATGAGTAATCTTCAAATCCAAGACTAAAGTTCTTTAATAAATTCTGAACATTTTCAGTTTGTAATATTGTATTCATAGTATTCTCCTGTTAAGCAAGGTTGTATAGCACACAATATGTCATGCCACAAAAAGATTACTACAAAAAGAAACAATAGTCAAGAGAATTTTTCACCTCTAAACCAACAAGTCATAGCAGACCTTTCTCCTTCTTTCACTTTAGTTACTCTGTGAAAAATAAAAGAAGGGAAGACAATAATACTTCCTTGTCTCCTCATTTCTTTTACAGTTTTAAATCTATTAGGTGCTTGAGGATGAACAAAATTTTGTACTTGAAAGTCACCCCCTTTAAACTCATCGTTGAGTGTTATAGAGATAGCTAACTTTCTAAAGTAAGGATCACTTTGTTTCTCTACTCCTGTATCTACATGCCAATCATAGAACTGACCCTTACCATAAAAGGATACTTGAGGTACTTCAAAAGAAGTTAAACTAAAATCCCAGCCAGCTTTTTCATTAGCTATGTCTACATACAATTCTAGTATCCCAGACAACTCGTCATTAGCCAACCATGCAACTCTGTTGTTTCTTATCTCTGATAATACTACACCGTCGCCCTCTTTAAAAACTTCTGCCTCTTTGGAATCTAGTTCCCGTGCAACATTAAGTATACCGTCACAAAATTCTTTTGGAAGAACTTCTTTGAAACAATAGTGAGTTAACATCTATACCCCACAACTACCCCCATGACCTGTAATGTCGCAGATATCATGTGCCTCTACACCCTCTTCAAACTCCTCTCCTAGTTTATCTACAGCTTCAGAGTAAGGTACGTTTGTTAGAGGTTGTCCTCCACGGCATGAGTCAGGATATACAGTGAAGCCTCTTAATCTATGAGCATATGATGCGAGAGTGTTTGTAAATTCTTCTACAGTATCTTCGTTGTTAGTCTTACTACCCCAAGATGGTAAGTTAATTGTAGAAGAAATAGACATGTCCACATAGTCTTGAACGTCAGCCTGGAACTTTATCCTACGCTTATAGTCGTCAGCAAGATCGAGAGCAGATTCAATTTTGTCTGGGTTAGCACCGTAGATATTAATAAGCTCTTGAGCCGCACTGTCTACCACATACTGATAGTGCCACCTAGTTCCACCTTTTAAATACCTACGCTTGTAAGCCACAGCAAATATTGGTTCTACGCCAGTGCTTGTCCCTGCAAGAATACCGATTGATCCTGTAGGTGCAATAGCGCGGTTAGCTACTGGCCGACTTATACTAAGTTCCTCAGAAAATTTATGAGATACAGAATCACTTATGCCTTTATACACAGATAGCCATTGATGTAGTTCATCAGTAACTTCGTACTTAAAATTACGTTTAATTAGCCACTCATGTATGCCCATCAAACCAAGACCAAGCCTACGATTTTTCTCTCTCACATCGTATACTTTTTGATATGGAAGTTTTGCTCTCAGTGTGCCACACAAAAGAAACTTCGTAGCAAGTTCTACTATGTCACTAAGTTCTTTTATGCTTTCAATACGGCCAAGATTTAACGAACCTAAATTACATACGTCCGAGTCGTCCTCGCTACACACTTCAGTGCAAGCATTACGCAATGTCTCTTTTTCTTTATCAAAGAAGTTAAAACTAAATCCAGGTTCTGCCGTACTCAAAGCCTGTTTGACATTCTTCTGAAATATTTCCCCAACTTCTCCCGTGCGCCAGTAATTCAACAACCAATCAGTGTCGTAGTTTACACTAATGTTAGTCATATCAAGAGGCGCAACAAAATTAAAATCCTGTTCCTTTACTTGTGCAATAGTAAACCCTGTATTACCTACAGGCATTTCATGCCAGTTTTTACACTCAAGAAATTTATCTATGTCTTTATGTTGCCAGTTAAGACTAGCATAAATAGCAGACCTTCTGCTTCCACCCTGCATAACCCTACGGCCAATCTCGTTGATCATCTGCATCTTAGGTATAGGTCCAGAAGACAAGCCGCCTGTACCAGCCAGGATGCGTCCCTCTTCCCTGTATACAGAGTAGTCTATACCTATGCCACCACCTGTCATAAGGCAAGACTCAGACTTCCAAGAAACATCTGCCCAGTCTTCTCTTGTGTCTTCTTCTGCCTTTAACAGATAACAGTTATTAAAGAACTTGTTAGGACGGCCAGCATAATACAGGTATCTGCCGCCAGGAATAAATTTTAAATCTGTAATGTAGTTAGCAAGATCATCTTTGTCTTCTTTGCTCATATGTTCTTGGCAAACATCTTCGACAAGAACCGCTGCTAAACTTGACCAAGTTTCACAACCCGTATGTGCGTATTTATGTTTGAAAATATCTTCACTGAATTTAGAACGGAACATAGGATTTTCATTCGAGCGAAACTGTGTCATAGATTAGCTTCCTTCCTCTTTCTGGTCATGGATGTGGAGCATAATTATTGCATAGTGAATTACCTTTAACAAATCTTTTCTATTCCTTCCTGCTTTTTTCCCATACCTCTTACAGTATTTCAGTATGTTACCTATGCAGAAACCTTCACCGTATCCAGCATCTAAAATTACATCTGTGGCTTGATATTTACCTTGGGCATAGTGTTGGCTGTAAGTCTCGTCAATGTAGTTGCGTATCTCTTCTAAATAATGTTCTTCATCAAACTGGTACATTGGTCTTTTCCTAATTGAAAGTTAAGACAGTGTTTATTCTTTTCCTAACAAAGTCAATCTCTTTTGAACGTATAACCTTATAAGCGAATGATCGTACATAATCAGGATCAACATCCGCTATATCACAGACAGTCATAAAATCATCCGCAGTCACCCCCGCAGAGCAGAAGAACCAAGACATAGATGTTTCTCTGGCTGCTATAGCTTCATCTGATTCCTTTGGTGTTATCGGTTTAGTGGCATCAAGCATGGCTTGCAATATAACACTCATAAACAGAAGCTGTTCTGGATCAGCCTTTCTTTTTTTTATTATCTCTTCTATTTCTAGAAGAATTTTTGTTTCTTTTTTTTCCACTTATCCACCCTTCAGGAATACCATCAGATAGTTTGCAAAATAAAAAACCCTGCTTGCTACACCAGTCAGCATAGGTTGATTTAGCCCCTTTGTAAAGTTTAGTATTAGGGTTGTCGAATACAAATCTAACATCCAAATCTGGATTACTCTCTCTAAGAAAGAGATGTTTCTTTCTATCATCTAAAGTAAACCTACCCTTAACTTCTAAAATAATTCCACTGTCTAGGACAAAATCAGGCAGATACTTTTTATCTTCAATCCACATATATTTAACATAATAAGGTTCAAATTTAAATGAAACCTTTTTATCCTTTAAAAAATCATTTGCTTTCTTTTCAGATTTCGATCTAAATCTTTTCATGTATTTCCTCTACATCAGGCATACGACCTATCCTGGTTAAGTACCTCGGACCAGTAGAGTAATTGAATTTTTTAAGTCCTTGACCACCGTTAGCGTCAGCCCAACAAACGTGCTTATAAGAACAATAAACACAGCCAATATGAAGCTTATGGTTCCCAGACTTACCATCAGGAATATCGCTATAACAGCGAGGGGGAGCAACATCAGATTTAACAGTCTGTTTAAGAGACTCAATCCTTTCTTCTGCATTTATCATCTCCATTGAATGTACAGGACAATAACAAATCTCACCTGATGATTTGTCTATTGCTATGAAGCCAGCTTTATCTAGGTTGTTTGCTTTAGCATAAGCAGATATTTGTGCTATGTAACCAAATGGATCATCCGAATGAATTGTGTTTTCTTTAAATTTTTTAAACGCATAACTTGACGCACTCTTGAAGTCAACAAGAACATTATCAACTACGGCATCTTGATGACCAACCACACCATTAACACTAACAGTCTTCTGTTCATCAGTAACTGTATGACCGGCAGTACGAGAGAGAAAGACAAGAAGACACTCTAGGATATGACCATACAAGAACTTTATTTTGTCCTGTCCCTTTAACTTTTCCTTACCCATCTTGTCGCCATCTCTAACAGTGTACCAAATCTTTCTGTCAGGATGACCGATAAGAGACAGTCTTAAATTACCTCTTGATCTTTCTCTCTCTTTAATGGAGCCAGTGACGGCATCCACTATACCTTTTGCTAATTCATCTAAGTCTTTTTTATTTACCTTTACTTCTTCATCACATTCAAAGATGTTGTAGATATCTTCAACAATAGTATCTATAGTTTTTGCCATTTATAATGATCCTGAATTTGAAATACTCTGCTCACTAAATTCATGGTCTAAAATTTCACTAAGGCTTTTTATAGCTGGTTCTAAATCCATAGGATTATTTCCTAAGAATAAACCGTTGTTATCGATATTACGCGCCTCTATCAGTGATGCACCTCTACCCATATTTTCGGAATACTTTTTACAGACAGGTTGGTTGAAAAAATTACCAGTGCATATAGGTCTGCTATCAATAGAATACTCTTCAAGAATTTGTTTTGTTCTCTCCTTGAACGAGTTACGCTCAAAGACAATCCCAAAACCAAACCATGAAGAAAAACTATTATCCTCTACCTTTTGAATCCTACAATAGTCTTTATCACCAAAGTATTTTATAAATGTATCTGCGTTTCTAGTTCTTTGATCGTTCATGTCCTGTAATTTTTTTAGCTGGACAGACCCTAAAGTACCATTCAATTCTCCTGGCCGTACATTATATCCTAGTGTAACAAACTCAAAAGGATTGTTTGTGTAGTACTTTGTACCTCTTGTCCATCCATGTGACCTAAGACTTAGCAGTGTGTTATATGTCTCAGGATCATTACAGACAACCATACCACCTTCCATAGTTTGTATGTGATGGCTGAAGAATGTACTGAACGTACCTATATCACCAAACCCACCACAGTAAGTGTCTCCTTGTTTTGCACCCATAGACTCGCAGTTGTCTTCAAACAATATTAAATCATATTTATTGCATAGAGAGTTGAGTGTTTTAAAGTCACAAGGATTACCTAAGATATTGATAGCGAGTATGCCTTTTACACCATCCCTTATGTTGTCCTCAATTTGATCTACATTAATATTCCAAGTGTCTTTATCTACATCTACAAAAACTAAATCAATGCCGTACTGAATAAACGGAAAGTAAGATGTACTCCAACCAATGGCAGGGACAATAACTTTATCTCCCTTGGATATCCATCCTCTTTCAACAGCGGCAGCTACCATTAAAAGGTTAGCGCTGCCACCACTGTTAACTTGAACAGCGTAAGGAAATCCAAAGTACTCACAAAATTCATCCTCAAACTTTTTTACCTTTTCTCCGAAAGTAAATCTACCAGAAGCAATAACTTCATGCATTGCATCTCGTTCTTTATTGTCCCAAGTGTCATGGGCTAAAGGCCAGTTAATTTCAGTAACCATTAGATAATTCACCTCCGTTTATAAACCAATCTTTTTCTGGTTTATCTGCTAGTAACATCTCTTTTATTAGAGATATAAAATTATAATCACATGTCCATTTTAATTTTGTCTCAGCCTTGGTGGAATCTCCACATAGAACATCTACTTCAGATGGCCTATAGAAATCAGGATTAACTACAACCACTAAATTTTTTCGAGGTTTGTCGTATACATCAGTGGAGAAAATATATCCCTTCTCGTCAAGTCCTTCCCCTTCCCAGACAATAGTCCTGTCACAGGCTATCAGGAAACAACTTTCTACCAGTTCGCGTACACTGTTCTTCTTACCTGTAGCTAACACATAGTCATCAGCCTCTGGCGCTTGTAGCATAAGCCACATACCCTTAACATAATCTTTGGCATGTCCCCAATCTCGTAGACTAGAAAGATTTCCTAACTCAAGTGGCTTAGAATTTGGATGCCAGTTAGCCACATACTTAGTTACTTTTCTAGTGACAAACTCTTCTCCCCGTCTAGGACTTTCATGGTTGAACAGGATGCCATTACAAGCAAACATGTTATAGGCTTCTCGATAATTCTTTACTGCCCAGTAAGCATAGTGTTTTGCTACGCCATATGGTGAGCGAGGATACATCGGAGTTGTTTCATTTTGAATTGGCTCCTGTATCTTTCCAAACAACTCGCTGGATGAGGCTTGATAAAACTTTGGTTGAGGACAATCTTTTATATTCCTACACGCCTCAAGCAAACGCATTGAACCAAGAGCATTTATGTCACCCGTACATACAGGTGTATCAAAAGATATTTTAACATGGCTTTGTGCAGCTAGGTTATAGACTTCATCAGGCTTGATGTTGTTTACTATCTTAGTTAAACCAGCGCTATCAGTCATGTCTCCTACATGTATGGAGATGTTGGGGTTGTCTATAATATGTTCTATATTTTTTGTGTTAGGTGTTGAGCTACGCCTGACCAAACCATGAACATGGTAGTTTTTTGATAGGAGTAATTCAGCTAGATAAGAACCGTCTTGTCCGGTAAGTCCTGTGATCAAAGCATGTTTTGACATAGTTATTCCCTTAAAAGTGTTAGTCTCCCTCCCGCACTACTAACTCAGTTGCCGCATTTCACCCAGAGAGGCAACCCCTTATTGTGATCTGTTCTAGAAAGGAGCTTCTTGAACAGCCTCACTACCACCACCAACTACAAAGCCGTCTTTAACAGGTTCAAATTCTGAACCACCTCCCCCGTAGGGAACTAAGTCAACTACCTGAACAGCAAGAAGAAAAGAGGCTTTGCCTTGCTTATTGTTGTAGTTCCAATCATAAGTAGAAAATTTAACATTGACCAGACTACCGTTTCCAATAAGCCTACCATCCCAGTCGTTGTTTTCAGAATCTTTAACAATAGGAGCGGGACGCATAGAGCCATCATTCTTGTAGACTTTACGTTTAATTTTTACAAAGTCACCTTTCTCATCGCCTTTGTTCTGAACAGTAAGGCCAAGACTTTCGACCATACTTTTACTGTCTTCATCAAGGCAAACATCAACTTGCCACGTATCTTCGTAAGTTGTGTTTGGTTTAACAACGCTTGCCCAGTAGGCTTTACCAGAAATAATATGAGTATCCATAGTGTATTCTCCTTTACGGTTTACTAAGTCTAACTACTTAGTTTGATAGTTGAGTCTATAAAATACAGATATAATTTTATAGTGTCAAGATATTTTTTTTAACTTCTGCACAGCGGTTTCATAACAATATAGTTCATCTTGAGTAGCCACATATGCAGGTCTTCTAAGTTTGCCGTTTGCTCTGCCAAACCTATCTTTAACTATAAGTTCAGCCGCAAGCATAAAGCCTTTTAATTGAAACGTATCTTCTCCTTTCTTTATTATTAAAGCAAATAAATCTATACCGGAAATATGTTTTGAGTTAGAAATTAACATTCCATTCTCATGGATTGTAGTTTTAACATCAACACAAACACCGTCTATATTTAGATCACCATCGTCAGTCCCTTTAGCTTTTGATTTAGGATCAAGTATCATAAAGTCTATCGGGTATAAGTTGCATAGCTTTGCAAAAGCTAACTCTGCCTCTGCACCTATGATGTCTATTGTGTTAGTATCTGCAATGGAGCTATCGAATATCCCAGCACCTCTGTTCTTTTCACTACGAGACTTACCAATGAAGGCGCTGGTTCTTAACTCAGCAGTTGTTAAAGTTACTAATGCGTCTGTGACCAATTGTGGCCGACTTTGTATTCGCTGTCCAGTGGGCATTTGATACCTAACCTTTCTTGAGTTTTTCTCATAGCCAATTTGGTTAGCTCTCCAAATTCTTCAGCCTGATCTTTATTAATTTCATGTTGGTATTCGTCATGTATTGACGCAACAAGACGCGCTTTCATTTGTGTGTACGATAATAAATTATGTATGTCAACCAACCATTGCTTACATATTACTGCACCCGCACCTTGCACTAAAAGATTTACTGCCGAATGTTTGTTTCTCACTATGAGTTTCCTACCATCTAAACCGATAAGATATCCTCTGTTAGAGGCAGCGTCTACTTTCTCTCTAAGCGTTGCCAAGGCCGGTACGTTAGACAAGAAGGTATCTATTAGTCTCTGACCATCTTGTGCCGTACCGCCTACCACAGAGCCAATTTTAGCTGCCCCTGCACCATAGATAAACGCATAGATAAATGTCTTAGCTTGATCGCGTGTCTCTAACCCTGCCGCATGTTGGTTAGCAGTATGTATGTCACCATCAACAACATCACTGGTGAACTTACTATCTTCCAAGTAGTGTGCTAACGCACGTAACTCCAGAGAAGAAGCATCACAGCCAACAAGTACAAGATTAGGTGAATCCCCAGCAGTCCAGCATTCTCTGCATTCCTTACCATACGGTGAGTAACTCGCTGGAACCTGTGCCATATTCGGAGAATGATGCGCCATTCTTCCAGAGATTGCACGTAACGTAAGAACTTGACCGTGTACTTTTCCATCATCTTTAACTGCATCTATCCATGATTGTATCTGTGCTATTCTTTTCCGTAGCATTAAAAACTCTGCTATCTTTTTTGCTTCAGGTAAGTCTACATCCTTCAGCACACCCTCGTCGACAATCGGATGACCTTTCTCTGTAAACTTCTTAGGCTTCCAACCTCTAGATAAAAGTCTTTTAACTATCTGTTGCCTGGAAGACAGGTTAAATTCTTGATAGTCAATAGCAGAGTGAACACCACCCACAGTAGATATATCTTCTATGTGTCTTAGCCCGACCGTAGATAAGCTGCCATCCTTTTTAATTTTAGGTGTAACTTCCCTGACAAGTACAGGTATAGGCGGGAACATATCTGTAACATCTTTTTCAATTTGATCTGATTGATCTTTTAATTTAGCAACAAGACAAGTAGCCTTCTGCATATCCAAGGTGAAGCCATTCCTTTCTTGTTGAGAAACTAACTTCCTGACTTCGTACTCTAAGTCTATGCACTGTCTACGAATAGCTTGTATGTCTGGCTGAAGCGCAATGTAAACTCTCTCGGTAAGTTCTACATCTCGAATACAATAGTCCACCATCTCTTGAGTGAGACAAGAGAAGTCATGGAAGTCTATCTTATCGAAGCCTAGCCTTTGTCCCCAGGATTCCAGGGAGTGACCGCCATCTCTTACAGGAGATGATAGCTGGGATAAGATTAGAGTATCCTCAATACGATCTATATCAATATCAACTGAAGTAAGATTGTTAAGAACGTGAGCATCAAAAGATATGCCGTTGTGCATGATGAATTTAGACACACGCTTTGCGAACAGAGGAAATGTTTCATAACACTGTTGCTCTTTCCAGACATGTATCTTACCTGACTCACGTTCTTTGGCAACGATACAAAATATTTCTGTTGCATCTAAGCTATCAGTCTCAATGTCTAAGACAACTTCCATTTCTAAAGTTCCTTGTCTGAACTATCTCCTTCTGGATCATCACCTAGATTATGTACCTCTGTCAACCTTCCCGTATCTTTGTTAAAGAACAAGTGAGATGCTACACCAGTATCTCCTGCATACCTGTTCTTCAATACTCTGATGGTTGTTGTGTTGGCTATGTTAGGATCATCAGACTGTTGGTCACGCTCCATAGCCACCACTGCATCACTAAGCTGGGCTATGCTCTGGCTACCTCTAAGGTGTGACAAGCTAACCTCTCTACCATTCTCATGGCCGTTGTCGCCTTGTGCGCGGCGTAGGTGGGAGACAAGAAGCATGGCTACGTTTGTCTCTTCGACAATCGATCTTAGCTTGGTCATCAGATTATCAATGTTCCTACGTTCATCATCACCTTCCAGACCAGACACCAGGATTGATAGGTGATCCAAGAATATCCACTTACAGTCTAGCGCTTTCACCATGTAACGTACACGGGATAGTATCTCATCAGTCTTCATGCTTCCAAAGTGATCGAAGGCAAAGAACCTACGAGTGCCTACCGTTGCCTCTTGCCATTTGCGTAAGTCATTCATGCTAAATTGATCACGCACCTCTCGAATGTACAGCCTAGCGTTTGCCTCGACTGACATGAGATGGAAGATGGTGGACCTGACATTCTCTTCCAAAGATATCACGCCAATGTTTTCTTCTGTGTTGTTCAGTACATGATGCATAAGTTCACGCATGACACTGGACTTACCAGTACCTGTACCCGCCGTGAATGTTACTAGCTCACCTGTACGAATACCATACAGCTTCTCATTCAAACCCTCGAATGGATACAGACAAGTCTTGTACTCACCTTCATCGTACAGGCCATCACCCATGTCAGCCAGATTAAGGATACCGGCAGGGGTGTAGACCTTGGCATTCCACCATGCTTGGGAAAACTGTTCACGCTTGCCACCCTGTAGGTATTCAGACGCATCCTTACCATCAGTCATGTTAACAATGCGGCAAGTGTTTGGCTCGAACAGTGTGGCTACTTGTTGTGATGCTTTCTTTCCCTTGTCATCCGCATCAAAACACAAGACTACATTATCAAACTTTGAAAGGTATTCTAAGTTAGCCTTGCAATCTTTGAATGCGGAATGAACACCATTCTTGATAGACAACACAGGCCATTTGCTTCCAAGCATTTCAAATGCAGACAAGGCATCCAACTCGCCTTCACAAATTGTAACGTATTTACCACCGGAACTGAAAAGGTTCTGACCAAACAGAGCAGCCTTACTTAATGCTCCTACCGGCTCTGTTGGAAAGTCTTTTGTCTCTACGATACGAACCTTGTCAGCAATGTGGTTACCTTTAACATCATAGTAAGGATAACGATGTTTTATTATATTACCTTCTTGATCTTTAACTATTCTAACATTGTATTTTTTACAAGTGTTAGAAGCTATCTTTCTATCAGGGATTGAAGTTATTATTCCTTCAGTAGATTTTAATGGGGTGACATTAGTGGTGATAGGTTTAGACATGATAGGGTAATCTCCTTTGCCTTCAAATCTTGTTTGACAACTAAAACAATACTCATGTCCATCAGAGTACAACGCTCTTGCATCTGATGAACCGCAACTATCGCACGACCTATGTGCTTCAATCAATACGTTCTCTTCGCCATCCATCCTACGCAAAATCCCAGCGACTAATAAACTTCTTTAATTGTTTTGCATCACGCACCCAGCATTCTTCTTCCTGATTATGTGCATCTAAGGCTATGCTTAACCTATGACGCGCTTCTTCAAGAATATCATTGTCGCTGTAAGCCTCATTAACTTCTTCGACTGATCCAGTTTTGAGGTAGTTATCTTCTACATCAATTTCAGTGAACTGATGTACTAACTCATCAACTTCAAATGCTTCTTTAACTATCTCTCTAATTTTCATATCTTTAACTCCTGGGTAAGTTGAGATAACTATTATAGACTAATTAAAAACTTAATCAACAATTATTTTTATATATTAAAATCAATAACTTAAAAAATTGTTCACGTATGAGAGAGACGTATATAAAATCTTAACAATCTTCCTGTTCATCCATGATGTTAGACACAAAAGAAAAGTCACCAGCTTTTATTTCATCTGTCTCCTCTGTAGCTAATCGTCTCGCTTCTTTTCTAGAATAACCTTCATCAAGATATAAATCTAATAGTTCTTTATAAATTGTTTTTCTATCTTTTTCCCACAGATGTTTCATTTCCCCTGTCCACGATATTGTTTCCAATTTCTTTTCTTGTTTTTATTTTTAGGACTAGTATTAGTTGAATGACCTATGCTTGTTTTCATATGTCTACTCTTATCAACGTAAGTATTTAGTCCTATACTTTTTCTTGCAGCCATTAATGAATTACCTCTTCATCTTTATTATTATTACTATTATTATTTGTTAATGCTTTCCAACTCTCAGGAAATAACTTACCAATTATTTTATCCCACTCTGTGGATAACTCTTTGATTTCTTCTTGCGCTGTATCCTCACTTCGTAAGTTATATGCCCTGGCAAATGCAGCTAATGAACCTGTAACATAATAACTTGTGTACATTGCTTGTGGCAAAACCATTCTTGCTTGTTCTGGACAAATATTTAATGCTAACAATGCATCATAGGTTTTAATACATGCAGAGTATATTTCTTTTGGAGTGATTGTAGTTTGATCTATGGCACGGTAAACCCCATCAATAAACAAAATCTTTCTGTCCAACTGTTCGTCTAAAACACCTTCTTTATCAGAACCTTGCTTAATATTGTCTGCCCTAAATCTCCATATCTCAGGAGAGTAAAACTCAGGATCATCATCTACATATCTTCTACTTACTTCGTTGTAAGTAAAACCTATCGTGTGTTTAAATCTTTGCCTTGCTACAAAGATAGGTACAGTTTCTCTCAAAGTTATTGAACAATGAGTGAAGGGAGTAAAGTGATTATGCTTGGCTAAGTATTTAATTAACTTTATATCTTTATCATAAAGTTCTTTATCTGCTGGCGGTGACTTTACATTCTTTTTCCAATCCGATTCTTTGTCGAAAGAAACACGGGCAGCATTAACAACTGTAAGATCATCACCTAAACTAGCTATAAGTTCAGCTTCCATTGAGTTTCCTATTTGATACCTGTTCTAATTTGTTTTCTAAGTAGTTCACTCTTTTTCTCAAGTAATCATTTTCTTCTGCTAACTCTGCTATTCTTTTATAGTGAGAGTAAGTTGCAGAAGTCATCTGGGCTATTTGATCTTTCAAAAGTTTTATAGTTGATTTCTGATCCATTTTACTTACCTGTTCTTATGAATTTTAAGTACCTCATCTCTCAATACTTGTATTCTTGTAGCTAAATCATGTAGCTTTTGTTCTTGTGCAAGGTTTAGAAAAACAATATCGTTTACTTTATCTAGTGTTTCGTTAAGGGTTGCTATGATGTAAGCATCATTCTCCTTATCGTCTTCTATTATTTTAAGTAGACCTGTTTTAATTGTGTCAGGGTCTATTAATTTATTCTCCTTACCACTAAGAGATAAGTCTTTTATTACTGCGCTTAGATTATAACTCATTATGTGTTGTCTCCAAAGCCAAACTCAGGGTAGTCATCACCAAGATACATTTCTAATTCTTCTTGTATCTTTTTTAAATCTTTAACAACATCTTCTACTTCTTTCTGGCTTATGCTTTTAAAAGAATTTAAGTTTAAAGAACTATGAATTAATTTCTTTAAAGTAACAGTACTTATTTTAGATGGTGGATGATCTAAGTTATCTTTATATAAAGATATGCAAGGAATATTTGCTGTAGCTTTCTCACCTTTAAATTCCCAATCAATGTTCTTTCTTTCATACCTTAAGAAAACTTCCTGTCCAATTGTAATCCTTTTCATAGCGGCTCTCCATTGTAATGAAATTTTTATCTATCCAAGCCAACCCATTTAGCATTGGGATAGGCTTTTGGGCTGGCTTGGCTAGAAGGGACAGGCTTATTGACTTAAATAAACCTGCCCCTGACAACTAGTGAATGGTTTCTAAAGTAGTATGGATGTAATCCTGGTCATCACTAGACCACTCTTCATAACCATTTAGAAAGTCATTGATATCGTCTATGTCTAACTGCTCTATAGCAATACAGTCAGCGATACCTAGAATATAATCCCTCATATAGGATGGAATTTCCTCATGGGTTTTGTAATTATAAACCATTTTAACTTCCTTTCTAATCTAATTGTTACTATGCTGCTTCAAGAAAGTCCTCAAATGTTTTAGAGTTGAACCATTTGCGAACAGTTTCTTGTCGCTTGAATAAGCTATCATTGTCAGCGTTGCTACGCAATGGGAACCTATTATCATTATGACTAGCATAGTGTGTCATGGCTGACGTTACAGCAAACAAATTATTACCTCGATTAGTAACCTCATCCATGCATTGAGCATACAACCTATCCGCTAAAGTATTTTTCTTCTTAGGGTCTTGATTGTTAGTTAGTTTAGAAAACAAGAGCGGTATGTTATGCCTGTAACTAATCTTAGTGTTCGCCCATTTCTGATATGTATCCGCTACATTTTTATAGTTAACCATACAATCATCAAAGGCTTTAATGAAACCATCTATAGTAAAGTTCTTTGTATGCTTACGCCTTGTTACATCGTAGTCACCTAAGATCATACCGTTGGTGCAGAAAGCATCTATCAACCCACCATAAAAGACAACAGAGGATGATCCATTAAAAGTATTCTTTAGAATAAATCGAAGCATCATATTTGTTTTATGTCCGGTATCTGTCTCGACAGGCTTCTTCACGCTAGGAAAGATATACTCCGAGAAACATACCGCACCATCTTTGGCAATATGATCTTTAATTTGAACATCAGCCAGGACTGTAGGGTCAAAGTAATTAATCATCTGCTCTTGTAGAGGCATAAGTATTTCTTCGTTCTCTACTATCCTATAGTTAGACTTTACTATAGACAGGAAGCTATCCTCCTCAGAGATACCATTACCTCGCGTTAACATCTTATGCTTATAAGCCTCGCATCCAGTAGCTTCACCTACTACATCTTGCTCATAAACTTTAAAGAATATTTCCCTATCGTTTGTAGTGGTAAGATGATCTAACATATTACTTTCTCCTGTATCTAATACTGATCCATAATGTGTGTTCTGATTACCGTACAACATTGTCGCTACCTCCGATCACTTGGGTTGGTTGTGGTTTATCGATTAGTAGTTTTTGTAAATTAATTACAACACTTTCTAACATCTTTATCTTTTCATGTAAAGCATCTATGTGATTTTTATTTTCCTCTACTTTCAAAAGGTTACTATCAATTGTCTTCGCCTGTTGCTTAACCTTTGATAGATTACTTTTAATTGTTTTAGAGTTTTCTGTAACCTTTGAAAGGTTATTGTTGATTGTCTCAGAGTTTTGCTTAACTTTTGAAAGGTTATTCCTAATTTTCTTTGAGTGATTTCCTAACTGCTCTTCATGCTCCTTATCATTAATATATCCTTTAGCGCCTACAAGTGCGCCGCCAGCTAAGAGCATTGGCGCACAGCCACCAATCGTTATAACAAACAAAGTTAAGATCAACATGTGTATTGCTGTAAATTTTTTCATTTCTTTACTCCTTCTCCTATCCAAGAATAGATAGTTACTTCTTTATCCCTATCGGCAGTTTCGCCAGTGACAGGGCATTGGGTTATGATAATATTATCTCTGGTATCTACTATTAAATTTATCATAGACGCAATAAATTCTCTCTTATCTTTCTCTCCTTCTTCTTCTTCATTCCAAAATATTCTAGAGCATACTTCCTTTCTGTCGTACTCGGGAGCATGTTCTACATAAGCCGTAAGCTGTTCCTTACCTTTTGTTGAAAAGTTTATATTCTCTTTGTTAACTTTTATCATAATCTACTCTTCCCGTTGCACAAAACCTTGTAAATTCTTCATACTCTTTCCTTTTATTTTCTTCGCAGTCCCACCAATCTGGTAAGGGTTTGATGTTTCTTAGATAAGCGTCTTCCCAAACTTCATAGGATATCTCTAACATTCTTCATCGCCTTTCTTATGTTTCATAACTATTTCATAAACAGCAGCACTATATCGATCTGCCAAAGCCATCAACATGTTTTGCTCCCTACCTGTTAACTCTGGAAAAAATATTCCATAGGTTAAGAAGTTGTTGTACATAACCTCGAATGTATCGTGGGTTATGTCTCGCTTTACAAAAGCCTTTACCTCATCATCATCATCTTTCTTCATCTTATCTTAGCCCTGCTTTCTTCACTGCGCTTACCTTTCTCTTAGCTTGGTTTCTTCTAGTGTTTTTCTTTTCAGAGAGTGTTGACTTTTTCATATGCCATCCAATTGCTGCACCCAAGGCGTAGCATATGGCTGCTGTTGCAATCAACATAGCGAAGCATGTATCTGTCATGTCAACTACCTTTTGTTTTAGTCGCTTGTAGAATAATATCTTCTCTCTGCTTTTTATAATTCTCTGCGGAGTATCTGTTTTTAAAGAAGTCTTTCTCATAACCTAACCTCTTACAAATAGTTTCTCTATTTAATTTATGGCTATCTTCTATTTCTTTTTTCGATTGCCCGTCATACTTAACTGCATAATTTCTAACTAACAGTGCTTTGTTTACAGTTGTTTCTCTATCTGTCCAAGCATCGTAGACCCAAAACTCACCCAGTATCCTACCAAATTTTCCTCTACCTTTACCCTTTAACCGTGTTGATAGCCGTTGCGTTGATCCTTCTGGCAAGAAGTCTTTAACTAAAGCCTTCGCCATGAAGCCAAAGTATTTCTCTTCTCTATCCCTTGTCCTACACTCTGGCGTATCTATTCCATATAGCCGGACACGTTGATTATTTAGCCACACGCCAAAGCCTAGATCAATGTCAACGTCTACCGTGTCGCCATCTACTACTCTAATTATTTTACATTTATATTCGTGCATGATTCATGCTCCTATTTTAAAAATATCTAAAGGGACAAGTTCTGTATAAGATTACGCCTAGTATTGTGAAGGGAATAAACCAGATTAAAACATCCATTATAATTCCTCACTCAAAAACTTTTTTAACTTAGATTTTGGTAGTTCTCTTAGTAGTCTATCTATATTCCTATAATCTCCTATCAGTACATCACTCCAAATTATTTTTGCTGCTGCTTCTATTAAATCAAAATCATTATCTGTGATGGTCTTTACTTCCCTCATTATCTATTACCTCTAATATTGTTTAGCGTTTTTGTCGCTTTGCTGCTGATATACAACTTCAGTTATTGCTTCAGATATGCTTTCTAAATCGTCATAGATATCGCTATCTTGATCTATATCATAGTACTTGCATAAAATTTCATATTCTTTTTCAAAATGAGTTATAATATCAACATATATATTATGTCGCATCACTTGATTTCTCTCATGTACATATTGTGTGTTGCTTTTTTCTTTTTTCATTTTCGTTTTTATCTCCACTGGGCTGGTGACATGCGCCACCGCTGAGTGTGTATTGGTTACAAATATCTTATCTGCATAGCTAACCTTTTTTGTTCTACATACCATTATCCATTGCCTCTTATTGTTACTCTATAGCTATCCCTGTCCATACACATGGCACGTACCCTTGCCTTTGTTACTACTTCGCCTATATGAAACTCACATGTGTTGCGTAGGGTTGATACTTCATATACATACTGCACTCCACCGGCAGCTAGGGGACGTTGCCGCTCTATCAAGTTTATTAATTTCTTTTCCATATCTAAAAATCTCCTATTGTTGTCTTCTCTGGCGGCCAGTTTGGCTCAGTTCCTAATACATTGCGGCATTGTTTTAGCGTCATTGCATTGGGTACGTCTAGCAATAAATCGCCCCATGTAGGATAGTAGTCGCTGAACCATTTGACGCCTGTCCCTTCACAATATTCACATGGGTGTGACGTACCTTCTGCGCCTCCGTAATCGCCGTATCGTATCTCTCCACTACCGTTGCAGTCGTCGCACTTGAGTATGAAATTGGTTGGCATTGATCTATTCCTTCATTAGTTTCTAATCTGATTATAGCTACGAATGTGTCATAATTAAGGCGCGGTTTCATTTTCTTCTTTCATAATATATTCGATCCATTGCTTAACATCTTCTTTAGTCATGCCTAGATCAGGCGAATTATTAAACTCTTCATCTTCCATTCTGTCGAATGCAGTCTCATAATATTTAATAGCCATTGTCTTAATCTCCTATTCTCTCTTAATGTTTTGGATAAGTTACAGCATAAACGTCATCGTCCCAACACTTCCGACAATCTCCACACTCATTATTATTTTTAATCGCATGGCACGTTTCATCGTGCTTGGTAGTTACACCGGATACATGCTTCCACCTTGGTTTAAATTTACCATTAACGTAAACGCTACTATGTCGAATGACCATGTTGCTAGGCGTTGGTCTATCGCTTCGCGCTACTATCTGGCTATCTTGTGTTGGTATCCAATGCTTCAGGAATGGCGTTCGCTCCGCTACATCATAAAGCAAATGTAGGTGCCATACGTCTAGCAAGTCTCCGCTATCGTGCCATCGCATATAACCTACATCATGGTGCGCCATCGTGTGCAAGTCTCGCCATTCAATATCATTAGGCATACGATGCTCATTACAATAGAAGTTATCAAGATGCTCTTCTAATGATTCTTTAAATTGTTTTGTAAATGCGTGTTCTAAAGTAAAGACCATAGCGTCTACCCATTTAGGATGATACAGTCCTACTAGTCGTAGCGTTTGTGCTATCTGCACGCTAGGGTAGGTATAATTGCCTCTATCATCGGCATAGCAACCATGACAAGGCGTACCCTCTACTTCTGATAATACTGCACCAACGGCGCAACCATATTGTAACGGTACTGGTAGGCTACGTTGCTTGCATATTGATGGCACGAATGCCGCCTTGCTTGCTGGTAATCCGTATGAATTTCCAGGCATTTTAGATGGCTTGCCAAGTGATCCGATAATAGATCGCGCTTGCTTTAATGTTGTAATGCTCATCATTCTAGCTCCTAATTTTACCTATTTAATTTCACTGGTGTAATTAATTTAGTCTATCAATTCTGCTCGTTTAATTGTGTATTTTGTACCGTACATATTGCAAGTACCGCCGGTTTGAAACATTCCGAGCGGTAAACTTATTTCGCTTGTGGGACAAGACCGGCCATTAATAGCTTTTCCCCATATAGAGATAGCTTGGACGCCATTCCTTTTATTGTTTTGATTTGTCTCATAGCTACCGCCATTAGAATATTGGAATTTTGTTTTTATACCGTTAACATAAATCGTGTTCATTTTTTAAACTCCATTTAAAAAGTATTCAGATATTGAATGTATGCCTAGCATAACCATCGTTACCAGGATTGCAAGCATTAAAGTATTTATATTAAACATTGACCCTTACTCCGCTTCTACAAATAATTCGGGATGGTATCGAACTAGATATCTACCACCTTTTTGTCTGCTCATTTTTATGGCACAAAATACATGGCCTGGATAATCCGTCCAATCTTTTTCTAAACTCAAATATTTATTTCCTTTACTAATGATTTCATAGCCAGCGTCCCGTAATGCCTTAACGGTTTCGCGTACTTGTTTAGGTGTCCAGAATCTAGTTGTCATTGTCTTATCCTTTCAATTTAATTTCACTGGTGTAATTAATCTAACCTACTTGATGCATAGCAGTCTATGCCTTCACTTTTTAACACTTCACAAGCGGCATGAGCGAATGCTTCTTTTCGTTCCATGCTTTGGTTAAAGCTACTTATATGTAGACTTAGACCGCCATAGTAATGCTTACTAAAACCGGCATTCTTTTTAGCCCAATGTGCAAATGAAGTGTTGCCCTTTGTCAAATGTATACTAGCAAAACCGCATACGCCTTCGGATACATGCCATTCCTCATTTGTTTGTGCGTTGCGTACTACCATTGGCGTAGGGCATAGTTCTGTAGCTGTCTTATGACCTACTTCTATGGCACGCTGCCATATTGTTTGAAATCTTTTGTAACGCTCGGTACGTTCTATTTTTTCAGCGCGTATTTTTTCGCGTAGCGAGTTGTATTTCTTTTCCATTGTCTAATCCTTTCAATTATTGTGGTTTATTTTCAGATGCTTCTAGGAAGATTGTAACCAGCCTCCGACAATCGTTCGATTGTAACACGCTCCGCAATTTCCTCGATCATATTGGCATCCGAAGGGTCTGAATGCTCTTTTAGAAGTTCGTTGAATACTTCCTCAAACATTCTGTCGTATACCTCCGCATATTCGTAGCTATAATCAGAAGCTTCTTGTATTGTCATTTTATAGGTTTGCATTGTTTCATGTTCCTTTCAATTTAATTACACTAGTGCAATTAATCCTAAGTTACCGCTCTACCAACGGTATGATCTGATATTAGGATTATTCTCAACCGCTTCTACCATCTTATTTTCTTCTAAAATTTGTGCTATATCTTCCTTTTTAGTTTTAATGAGTGCATCGGCTTTTTTCTTAGGTAATCCCTTTGAATATTCGACAACATGTTCCAGGATGTCTTCCCATATACCTGGATATTCTCTAGTTATAGAATGATTTGAAATGGCTCGAAGAGCTACCCGAGTTGGCATTTTATACGTCTCTTTTAGTTCGTCTAGGCTACTTTTTTCCATTGTCTTATCCTTTCAATATTTAATTTCACTAGTGCAATTAATCCTAAGTTACCGACCAAGCTTATCTATAGCTATAGTTCTAGGCATATCTAGATCAAAATCATTTACCTCTCTTTCGGTTCCACAATCAACACAAAACCATTGCTGCTTATTGTCAGCAATGAATAGCATTTCATCTAAGCCACCACATCTGTGGCACTTTTTAAATTTAACCATTATCTAATCCTTTTAATTTAATTACATCGGTGCAATTAATTTTAGGACATGCCTCCGCTGTACTTGCTACCGCGTCTATTAGTCATAGGAATAAACAGCGATGCGATAACTTCGC
>Ga0080013_1000504_pt1 | contig 55492 bp, 79 predicted proteins | sample ETNvirenome_6_85_FD_69236 | JGI IMG/M metagenome (GOLD analysis project Ga0080013, IMG submission 69236) | Marine viral communities from the Pacific Ocean - ETNP_6_85 (SPADES assembly) (version 2) | ecosystem: Environmental > Aquatic > Marine > Oceanic | place: Pacific Ocean | collected 2013-06-19 | reverse complement strand
AACTATTGAGGAGGACATCTATGAATTGCTGGAAAGTAAAAAGAAAGTATTTGATGATGTTATGCAGACTTCTAATTTGATTGATGTAAAGACAAAAGATTTAGGAAGTATCTACAAAGATTTGTTAAAGAAAATTGTCGACAAATATGAAAAATAAATTATATTTTAAAACACCAGATTTTTATTATATAATAAATTTTAACCTATTAATAAGGAGATAAACTTTATGTCTTTTGAAAAAAACAAAAGAAAAAATTATGCGTTGAATATAGTTTACAAAACAGTTTATATGTGGATTCCAAAGTTTCCTGACCATGTTGATTTAGATTTTTTAATAGATATCGGCAAAGAAACTTTATTAAAAACCAGAAAGCAATTCAATCCTGATAAGAAAGTAAAATTTAAAACCTACCTTATAACAAGTCTTAACAACAGATTCAAGTCCGAATTAAATAGAACCCATAAAAAAAATAGTATCTATAATTTTAGTTCAATTGATGTAGATACATTACCAGATGAAAGCGGTCAGGGTGATCTTGATATTGTTGCTAACATAGTATTTTTAACAAAGAGATTATCAAAAGAAAGTCTTGAAGTAATGGACTTAATATTAAAAGCTCCTGCTGAAATGATTAAACTGGGGTATTCAAACAGACGGTTTGCTATGAAGTCTATTTTAAAACATGCCCAAGTTTCTACCTGTGAATTTAACAGATTAAGACGTGAAGCTCTCCGAGTTTTAAAATAATTTTAAAATAATAGCTTCATCCACAAAAAAATTTCGTATAATATTTTTAGCTTTGCTTTTCAAAGTGAAAAATATTCCAAACCTACATATGAATTCTAAATATAAATTTATAATTATTTATTTTAGGAAGAAGTATGTCTAAAAGAATAAAAATTAGAAGTGGAATATATAAAAGAATTTTTATTCATTCATTAAGAGATAGGAATGGAAATTTAAAGAAAGCAACACCAACAAAATTAAATACGAAAACAGTATTTGCTCAGTACCAGGATTTAACATTAAAGGAGCTACAGATTAAGCAACATAGCTACAACCAGTGCTTTGATATTGTTCAGGAGATGTATCTGTACATATTGAAGCACTGGTATCGACAAAATAATTCTTTTGGTATTAGAAGATTTATAAACTCAAAGACGAATACCAAATATTTTGTTTCTCTTACCAATTACATTCTTCATTGGAAGCTTCATCAGGGTCGTCAGAAATTTACAGATTTTAAATCTATAATAAAAGAATATTTTAATATCTGTTTTAGAGAAGGTAATTTCCCTCAATCTTTTTATTTTAAAAAGAATAGACCTTTACCAAATCAGCTTCTGACTGACAGGAGTTTACTTGAATGGGAAGGTTATTGGGATAAATATGATGAGGATCATGGGTATAATATTAAGGAAGGAAATGGATTATTTCAAAAACAGGTTGTTGAATTAACGAACAAAGAAAAGATGTGTAAGAAAAAATTCGGTTTTGGAGATTCGATAGAGTGTCATAATTATTGGGTACACAAGATAAATAAAACCAGAGAGAAATTGAAGTATTCAAAACTTATGATAGAGATTCAAAATTGGGAATCTGATTGGGATAATAGTGAAGTAGAAAGGGAAAGAAAGCTGAAGATAAAAAACAGTAAATGTAAATCCAGTTTTAATCTTATAATGATGATTCAGGTAAAAACTGTCTATAAGAAAGTCAAAGATATTAAATCTGTTTTTGAAAAGTTTCCTCATTTGTTACCCGAGACCGTGAGGTTTTATATTAAAGCTGAAGGATTAATTTGATGGAAAGGTTTACCAATTACGTTCAGGATTCTACTTTGCGGATTATGTTAATGGATACCGATTCATTAAAGATAATTCGTTCGCTTGTAGCTTCGGATATGTTTGACGGGGAGATAAGGAAAACTACTTGTCAGTCTATTTATGATTATTACGATAAATATAAACATAGTCCTACCGAAGAATTTATTGACTTCTTTTTTTCCAAATCAAAAATATTAAAACTGAGTAAAATAAAACAGGATTTATATGAAAAGTATATCGGCAAACTTTACGATATGTCCCCTAATAAAGAATATGTTTTGGGTAAGTTGTCGGATTGTGTTCAGAAACATGCTATAGCGAAGGCGGTTTTGGATGCAGCCGAGTTAGTCCGAAAAGGTGACTATGAAGACATAAAAGAAATTATAATAGATGCCTGTAGGAATAGAGTTGACGGCCAGGAAGTGGGTGAAAGCTTCTGGGATTATGAATATCGAAAAGAAGATACAGATGTCGTGTGTAAATTTTCTATCCCGGAACTAAATACTCTGTTAGGTGGTTATGTAAGAGGTGAACTTTTTTTATGGCTTGCGGCAACTGGTGTGGGAAAATCGTGGGCTATGATTGAAGGAGTAAAAGATATTTTAAGATATGGGGGCTATGGAGTTTACTATACTCTTGAGATGTCCAAGAATAGGATACAGCAACGAATAGGAATGGCTTTGTCTGGATTGAGACGGGATATTGATAGAGGTAAAAAGCTGGAGGTTGTTTATCTGGATGGTACTATAGGAGATTTTAGTAATAGGGAAACTATTTCAAGTGGAAACAGTTTTCACTTTAGCAAGAAATTTTATAAAGCTCGTGGTGGGGAAATTTTGGTTAAGGAATTTGTTGAGGGGAAATGCATGGTTGATGATTTGCATAATCATCTTAATTCGCTTGAAACCATAAAAGGTTTTGTGCCTGATATTATATTCGTGGATTATGCCGATTTGATTGCATCGGATAAGAATTATAAAAATCACCAAGATGAAATAGATCGGGTGTTTACCCAGTTAAGAGGATTAGCGAAAGAAAGGAACATTGCTGTAGTGTCTGCTTCGCAGGCAAATAGGCAGGCTTTTGATGCTTCAAAAGTTACCTTAAAAAACATATCAAAATCTATCGGGAAAGTTACTATTGCGGATATAATAATTGCCCTATGCCAGACAGATAAGGAAGAGAAGGAAGGTGAGATGAGGTTGTTTGGAGCAAAGGTAAGGGAAGGCAGAAAGCACTTTGAAATACGTTTAAAACAGTGTTTCGCTATAGGCGGCTTCTCCCTTGAGAGCGAGTTTGTATAATAAGTCATTGATTTCATTGGGCTTAGAAATGGTAATCAAAATTAGGCTTATAAGTCGTTGATTTTATTATACTTTTCAAGCAATATAAAGATATATGTAACAGTGAAATAATCGAAATTTGAGCTGTTTTTGTGCGTGTAGGGGGTATATCTGTGGTCGACTTAATAGCGGTTATAGCATTATTTGATATTCACTCATATCTTGATGAAATAGGGGTGGAATACAGGGAATCTGGGAAGAATATTGGGAACGGTAGTATTGGAATATGCTGTCCATTGTGCGGTGATGATAATTTTCATATGGGAGTGAATATTGAAAAGAAGTTTTATAATTGCTGGCGGTGTGGAGACTACGATGATAATGGAAGGGGTTCTTTATTTAAGCTGATGTATATCCTTGAGGGATTGTCTGGCAAAGAAGCTTACAAAAAGATTGCGGGTGATTATCAAATTGCAAGCTATCAGGGTGATGATATTTATGAAGCATTGGAAGGAATAGAAACCAGTTGGGTTAAAGATTTTGAAGAAATAAAACCAGTGTCCAGAACTAAAAAATTAACTATGGAAGGGAGGTGTAAAAATTTAAGTGAGTTGAATCCAAGATTGTTTACAGATAATTCTTTTTTGTCTTATATAAAAAAGAGAGATTTTACTGTAGATGAATTAAACAGATGGGATGTAAAAGCTTACATATCTGGAAAGTTTGCCATGAGATTAGTTTTTCCTTTGCATAAAGATAATGAAATTGTGAATTACACGGGGAGAGATGTGATTGGTAATGCCTCATTAAAGTATTTACATTTAAGTAATGATGAAGCGGTTATGTCTATAAAATCTGTTTTATATGGATTGGATTATATTAAAAATGAACCTGATGAATTGGTGTTAGTTGAAGGAGTGCTTGATGCGATAAGAATTGGGAAAGGTTTGGCGGTTGCTTCTATGGGCTTAGTTCTTTCAGAAAAACAAAAAGAACTTTTGTTCCTGGTGAATCCCAAAAAGTTGTTCATTATGTTTGATTATAATGCTTGGATTGAAGCGGAAAAAATAAAAAAAGAATTAGGAGTTTTTATTGATAACATTACAGTTGTGAGATTACCTGATGGTAAAGACCCTGCTGATTTAAAAAAAAATCAGCTTCACAATATTTTTAATGAGTATAATATTAATAAGGAGGTAAAAAATGGAAAAAGATGAAATAAAAAAATTAGGTGAAGAATTGAGTCATAAATATGGTATAGAAGACCCATGCCCCTCATTTGGTGTGGGTTATTTGGAAAGCGATAAATGCTGCGCTCATTGTTGGGAAGATTGTGAGTCATACCATATCGCTTGTAAAGAATTAACTTTAAATAAGAAAGGAGGTAATGTAGTAGCAGCAAAAATAAGAGAAAAAGTAACGAAAATGAAAAATATTATTAAGATAAAAACTAATAAAAAGGAGAAAAAGAAAATGGTGAAAGTTAAAAAATCAGAAAAAAAGAAAAAAATTGTAGAAATGCCTGAAAAAAAGATTACCATAAAGAGTTTTGTCGTTGATAATTTGGATAAATGGAAAAACTTGACTAACGAACAAATAGCTGAAAAAGTAAAAATAGAATTTAACAGCAAAACTTCTGCTGCGTGTATTGCATGGTATAAAAATAAATTGGCTAAAGAAAATGGATAGGGTTTCAAAGAAGACCAGAAGTTCTATAATGTCGAAAATAAAGAGTAAAAATACGAAACCCGAATTATTGATGAAAGAAATTTTATTGCAATTTGGGTTTCGTATACTGAAAACGCATAGTAAGACTCTTATAGGTAAGCCTGATTTTGTTTTGCCGGATAAGGTGGTTGTTTTTGTGGATGGTGCTTTTTGGCACGGTCATCCTGATTATTATAAACCAGGTAAATCTGGATTGTTTTGGGATAATAAAATAGCTGCCAATATAACAAGAGATAGAAAAGTAGATGGGGCGTTATATGATGCTGGTTATGTAGTGGTGCGTTTTTGGGATATAGAGTTGTTTGATCGAGATAATGTGATTAATTTATTGCGGGAATGCATTCTTCAGCGTAAAAGTTACAGCAGCGTAATTGGCATTAGACCTTCGTTAAAAAATTATTTTTTATTGCTTGCTAAAAATATTGCATTGAGGTCACCATGTCCGCCTGGAAAGAGGCATGGCGCTGTAATAGTAAACGTAAAAAATAAAATTATATCTACGGGATATAATGGTTTGCTTGAAAATGAACAGAATTGTTCTCAATGCACACTTTTAAAAATTAGCACGATTAAATGCTGGCAATCGTGTCCTGCTATTCATGCTGAAATGAATGCCATATTTAATTTAGAACATCAGTCAGATGCTTCGCGCATGTATGTCACAAAAAAACCTTGTAATGACTGTTTTCGTGCTTTGAAGCGCGTTGGTATAGCAGAGGTGTTTTATGAGTGATATTAGAAATAAAGTCAGGTTAAAACATATTTTTAAGATGGCGTTACGACGCGAAAAAATTGGTAAACGTGAATATGGTCTTGAATCTTATCATAAATTAAATTTATATGATGAATTAATCGAGGAACTTTTGGATGTTATAGTGTACTCTTATTTAGAGATACTTAAAATAATGAAGTTACGCGAAAAGAAATTGGAATTGACAAAGGAACAAAATGGATTATAATGATGTGCGGGTAACATTACGTTGGCATACTCAAAATCCAATTAAAGTTGTTTGCGAAGCGGCTGGTATTACCATGAAAAGAAATTTTGATTTTAAAGATGTTGTGGAATCCAAGAAAATGATCGCGAGACTTTTGACTATGAAGCATACTTCTGTATTTGAACATGTTGTATTTGGGTTTTTTATAGATGGGGCTTCGAGAGCGTTTCTTGCGCAAGTAACGAGGCATCGAATGTGTTCTTATACATCTGGTTCGCAGCATTATCAGGATCATCAGAATTTCAGTTATCTGTATCCAAATGGTCTTTCAGAGAATGGAAAAAAACGATTTGATGAATTGGTGCGTAAAATAAATGAAGAATATACAGTCATGAAAAATGCGGGTTTGGATATTAGCGAAGCTCGCATGTTATTGCCAAATGCATGCTGCAATAAGTTATTAGTAACCATTAATGCGAGATCATTGGTAAATTTGTTTGAATTGCGTTTGTGCAACAGGAATGTTATGGAAATGCGAATTGTAGTGCATAAGATTTATAATTTGGTTATGGCTGTGTTTCCAGAATTATTTGGATTTGTGGGGCCGAGTTGTTTTATGGATAAAAAATGCAATCAAGGTAGTATGAAATGCGAAAAAGGTTATTGGGAAAAAGTCTAAAATACTATATTTAAGGAGAATTTATTATGTCGATTGATTATTATGATGATATTAAAAAATTTCATGAAAAGTTTTTGTTAAAATTTCCGGATAAACCCCGTTTATTATCTTCAGATGAATATGAATTTAGATTAAAATTTTTGCTTGAAGAAATAAATGAATTTAGGGATTCATATAAAAACGGTGATGTGGTTGGTTGCGCGGATGCTCTGGTAGATTTATTGTATGTTACTTTCGGGACTTGTTATTTTATGGGTTTGCCATGTGATGAGTTATGGAAAGTTATTCACGAAGCCAATATGCAAAAGGAAAAAGTTAATGCTGTTTCTGAATCTAAACGTAATTCAATTTTGGATATTAAAAAACCTAAGAATTGGAAACATCCTGATCTTGCTTATTTGTTGAAATGACATTATATTTATGGCTAAGATAAAATACGATTGTCTTGTATGTGGATTAGATAAAACATGCAGAAAATCTCCTGTAAAAGGTTCTGGGAATGCTGCCGCAGACATTTTGATCATTGGCGAATCACCAAATAAGATTTCCAGGGAATCGCGCGAATTATTGCGAGATACTTTGATGAAATATAAAATTCGCATTAACGATTGTTTTATGACATATGTTGTTAGATGCAGTCCCTCGGGAAATAAAAAACCAACAACTAAGCAAATGAAATGTTGTTTCCGTTATCTTGAAAGAGATATTTTTGCGGTAAAACCAAAAATTATAATTTTGTTAGGGGTTATTCCATGCAAGGCCATTATAAACGACGGGGTTATTTCTAAATATAGTGGTTATCAGATACTTTCTGAGAAATACAATTGCCATATTTTGCCTACTTGTCAACCTGTGAAAATGTTTTGGGAAAAAGAATCGGTTTTTGAAAGAGATTTATCGTGCTTAAATGACTTGAAAAATAAACTCCTGAAATTCAGAGATTTTAATAAAGGAAATACCATATTAAACGAATTTGATGATGTTATTGATGTATTAAGCAGTATAAGAAAAGACAGTTTAAAATTTGCTTTGGATTGGGAAACATATCCGCTTAGGCCTTATAACGAAGATTCTGTTCTTATTAGTTGCGGAATAGCTCTTGCTTGGAATGAATCATATACGTTTCTTATGGAAGGTAATTGGAGCGTTGTTCAATGGAAAAAGTTGAAAGAAGAATTTAATCTTTTGTTTAATTCTGATTGTCCCAAGGTATTTTTTAATTATAAGTTTGAAAAGGATTGGGCTGTCAACAGATTAGGAATTGATATAACAGGTGATATTAGAGACATGATGTTGGTTGCTTATTTAGATAATGAAAATCGCGGTATATCTAAGTTGGAGTTTCAGTCATTCGTTAATTTTGGTGTTGGGAAAATTAAGGAAGCGAAAAAGTACAAAAAAGATATGCGAAAGTGCCCTTTGCCGCTATTGCACGAATACAATGGGCGTGATGCGAGATTAACTTTTGCGTTGGAAGAAATAAAATGGGCTCATATAGATACAGATAAGAGACAGAATAAAATTTATCATGATTTATTGTTGCCAGGATCAGACGCTTTGCTTGATTCTGAACGAGACGGTGTTTTGATCGATAAATCTGTTGTAAAAGATGTTAGGCATAAACTACTTAGCAAACAAACAGTCGCGATAAAGAATTTAAAAGATATTATTAAAAGAAATGGGATTGTTGTATCGGATATCAATAAAATGCTGAATTCATCAAAACAAATGTCAAATTTTTTATTTCAAGTGTTAAAGTTAAAGCCAGTTAAGAAAACTGATGCAGGAGCGAATAGCGCTGATCAAAGCGTATTGGAGTATTACAAAGACGAAGTTTTTTGTGCAATTTTGCTGGAGTATCGCGGATTAGTGAAATTACTGTCTACTTATGTGGATGGCATTGATGATGCTTTATACGATGACGGGTTATTGCATACGAGTTTTGCTTTGCATCTTACTGGTACTGGAAGATCATCAAGTTCGAATCCTAATTTGCAAAATGTACCGAAAAGGAAAAATCCATTTATTAGGAAAATGTTTGTTGCGCCAAAAAATCATTTAATTATGTCGTTTGATTATAGTGGTGCTGAAGTTAGGTGTATGGCAATGGAATCAAAGGATAGGACTTTAATTAAATATATTAAGGAAGATTATGATATGCATCATTTTTGGGCAAAGAGAATTCAAGAAAAATCAGGAAGAGAAACTAAACGAACTGAAGGAAAAAGTGATTTTATATTTCCTTCATTTTATGGTGCTTCATATAAGTCTATTGCTGAAAATTTAAGTATAAGTGAAAGTATAATTAAACGGCTGCAGGGAGAATTATTTGAGGAATTTCCTGGAATGAAAAGATGGCAAGAGAAAGTTTTGAAGTTTTATAATGAAAATGGCTATGTAGAATCTTTATTTGGTAGAAGACGACATGCTCCATTAGATTATAATCAGATTATAAATACTCCTATACAGTCTTTGGCTTTTGATTTTACATTATTGTCTTTGATAGAAACTTGTAAAAAAGGTTATCGGATGTGTTGGACAATTCATGATGATAATTCATATTATATTCATGAAAATAAAGTAGAAGATTCATATTATGAAATAAAGGAGGTTATGACAAATTGGGATTTTCCGTTTATTAATGTTCCTTTAAAAGTTGATTGTTCTATAGGGGAAAATTGGTTTGAGATGATCGATATTAATGAAATTTTAAAGGATTAAATATGTTTCATTATATTATTTTGGTTAGTCAGTTTTGAAAATGAGTATAATAATATTGAAAGGAGAAAATGGAAGATTATACAAAATATTTGAAGATAGATAAAGATAATTTGGATGAGGAGTGTATAAATCAGCCTGTACTGTATGATGAATACGCTTCTCAGGTTCCCGATTTGATACATGAAATGGAAATATGCAAAATTGAAATGGAAGAATTGAGGGCAGATTTATATAAGAGGATTGTAGATAGTGAAATAAAAGAAAGCGGTAAAAAGCCGACTGGAAAAGCTATAGATAATACTATTATTTTAAATACAAGTTTTCAAACAGCGCAGGATGATTATTATGAAGCTAAAAAGAAAGCTGAAAAAGCTAAGATAATCAGGGAAACATTTATGCAAAGAAAGGAAATGATTAGGGGTTTAATTGAATTGTATAACAGTACTTATTTTTGTAGAGCTGAGACTAAAACTGATAAGTCAGTAAAAGAATCTTATGATAATAAAAAATTAAAGAGAAGAAGAGGTCAGTAAAATGGAATACTTAGAATATTTACCATATACAGTTTTATTATTAATTGTTATTTATATCGGTGCGAGATTAGCTACTCGTGCTTATTTTAATAGCAGAATAGATTATGAAAAGGAGGAAAAGAAAAATGAGTAAAAGACGTAAATTTTATGGTGCAAAGCCAGAAAGTGTAAGAGCAGAGAACACAAGGGAAGGAGGTAATTTTTATTTAGATTTACCAGATGGATTAGAAAAATGGTCACCAAAAGATGGTGATAATTACATAAGGATACTACCATCATGTGATCCAGATTTTGATATTTGGTTTCATGTTTGGTTTCATTATAATCCGCAAAGTAAAAAATATTTTTTATGTCCCAAAAATATGTCTCCTAAGAATTCAAAACAGTCTTGTCCAGTTTGTGAGGAATTTACAGAACTCCAAAATAATGGTGAGTCTGATAATGTATGTAGGCAGTTTAAACCTCAAGCACGGACATTGTTTTTTATAATTGACAGAGAGGATGAGAAAAAAGGAGTTCAAGTTTATCCAGCTTCAAGATGGCAGGTGGCGGTAGATATTTTTGATCAGATGGAAGATAAAAGAAAACAGACTACCATTGATATAGCTGATAGTGGAAATGGTTATGATATTATTATAAGTAAAGAAGGTAAGGGAATGCATACGAAGTATAAAGCTAAAATTGATCGTGATTCTTCTGGTATAGGTTTTGATGATTGGGAAGAGGAATTAGTATCCTTTGCTGATGTGATTGCTGAGGAAAAACCTTACGATGAAATTAAAGTTGATTTTTTTGGTGGGGGTAATACTGAAGAAGAACCAGAAGAACCAAAAGAAGAGGAGCCAGAAGAAGATGATGTACAGGATCATGACCCTCCCCTAAGACGAAGCTCAAGTTCAAGACGAAGATCAAATCGAGATGATAAGAAGGAAGAACCAAAAGAAGAAGAGAGTGGAAAAAAAGAATCTGTCAGGGATAGATTAAAAAGGAAAGTGAGGAGTAAAAGATAATTGACCAAAGGAATAAAATTAAAAAAGGTTTGTGAGAAGGTATTTAATTTTATATCTTCTGGATGCATTGTTCTCAATAAAGTGCTTGGTGGTGGTTGGGTACTTGGTAGAATAAGCAATATCATTGGAGATGAATCTTCAGGTAAGACTTTATTGGCAATAGAAGCCTGTGCTAATTTTGCAAGACAGTATCCAGATGGAGAAATTTATTACCACGAAGTTGAATCAGCGTTTGATGTAGAATATGCTGAGTCTTTAGGTTTGCCAACAAATAGGGTTATCTTTATAGATGATGAATGGGCTAAAAAAGAAAAATTAGACTTAGATGTTTTTACTATTGATGGTTTGTTTACAGCTTTGAATTATGTGATAAAGAGAAATTTTAAAAAGCCAAAACTTTATATCTTGGATTCTTTAGATGCGTTGGAAGATTCTACAGAGAGCAGAGATGAGTTTGTGGGTGAAGCTGGTTACAGTGGTGCAAGAAAGGCAGCAAGCATGTCATCACTATTTAGGAAACTAACTTCTAAAGTAAAAACAAGTAATGCTCATTTTATGGTTATATCTCAAACAAGAATGAAGATTGGGGTTACATTTGGCAAAAAGAAAACAAGATCAGGTGGAAAGGCATTAGATTTTTATGCAAGTCAAATTCTTTGGCTTTCAAGATTAAAAAGATTAAAGAAGAAAATTCACAATATTGATAGAGAATATGGTGTGCATATCTTAGCCAAATGTGAAAAGAATAAGATTGGTTTACCATTTAGAGAGGCAAAGATAGATATCCTTTATAGATATGGAATGGACGATATAAAAGCATCTTGGGATTATTTAAAAGAGGAAAAATGTCTTAGTAGATTAAAATTTGAAGGTGTTGATTATGGTTCTTTAAAAAGGACTTTTGGTAAATGCTTTGATATAGAAAATGGTGAAGACAATGTTAAGGCATTGCATAGTGTTGTTGAAGAAGTGTGGGATGAGATTGAAACAGAACTGTTGCCAAAGAAAGGGAAATATAAATGAGGAGACGTTTGTTGAAAAAGGGTGATCGTATAAGATTAAAAGTAAGAACTGTGACTGGTTGGAAAGGTATTGGGACTGTTATTAAGGATCAATTGCATAATGGTTCTGGAGTATTATTTAAGCGTGATGGGCATAATGATTTGTGTGGTTGTGGTGCACTTTCTGATGAAGTTGTTTTATTAAGAAATCAAGCACAGGAGGTTAAATGAGAATACTGATAACAGGTATAACAGGTTTTGTGGGTTCGCATTTAGCTGAATATATTTTATCTTTAAATGAAGATCATAAAGTATATGGCTTGTGTAGGTGGCGTAGTCCAAGAGACAATTTAAAAAATTGTATTAAGGAAGTTCATTTGTTGGAAGGTGATTTGTTAGATTTTTCTTCATTGGAAAGAGTATTAAATAAAGTTAAGCCTGATATTATCTTTCATCTTGCTGCTCAATCATATGTTCAAACTTCTTTTACTTCTCCATTAGATACTATTAATAGAAATGTAATTGGTACAGTAAATTTATTAGAAGCAATTAGAGTTATTGGCTCAGGTGAAATATTTAATCCTATTATTCAAATTGCTTCATCTTCAGAAGTATATGGAGAAGTTCCTTTTGCAGAGCAACCAACAACTGAGTTAACATCATTGAGACCTGCTTCACCTTACGCTGTAAGTAAAGTAGCTGAAGATATGTTGGGATATCAATATCATTTGTCTTATGGATTAAAAACTTTACGGACAAGATTGTTTAGTCATACTGGAGCAAGGAGAGGTGATGTTTTCGTCTTGTCAGCTTTTGCTAAACAGATTGCTGCTATAGAACTTGGATCACAAGAACCAGAGATTAGAGTAGGGAATCTTGATTCAAAAAGGACATTTACAGATGTGAGGGATGCTGTGAGGGCATATTGGCTATTGGTAACAAAAGTTAAAAGTTATGGTGATGTATTTAATGTGGGAGGTAGTACAGAATTTACTATTAAAAGTTTGTTAGATAGTTTGATTGCTATGGCTGTTTGTTCTCGTCCAGAAAATATAAAAATTATAATTGATAAAGAATTATTACGACCTTCAGATGTAGTAAGCCAAATTCCAGATTCAAGTAAGTTTAGAAGGTTGACAGGGTGGGAGCCAGAGATTCATATGGCAACTACTGTAAAATCAATTTTAGATTATTGGCGGACAGAATTAAAAATTAATCCTTGGAAAGTAACAAGTGTAGATAAATAAATGGCTAAGAAGAAAGAACCTAAAAAGAATGAACCCTTAGAACAAACCCTCTTTAAGGCAGCTGACAAACTTCGTAAGAATATGGATGCTGCTGAGTACAAACATATTGTGCTTGGTCTAATCTTTCTAAAATATATATCGGATTCATTTGAAGCACTCCATAAGAAACTAATAGGAGCTAAAGACGAAGGTGCTGACCCTGAAGATGTTGATGAGTATAGGGCTGAAAATGTCTTCTTCGTTCCACCTACTGCAAGATGGTCTTACCTGCTATCAAGAGCTAAACTCCCAAGTATTGGGCAGGATGTTGATGTTTCAATGGAAGCCATAGAGAAGAACAACCCAAGAATGAAGGGAATCCTGCCTAAAGTATATGCCAGACCTAACCTTGATAAACAATCTCTTGGTCAACTTATAGATTTAATAGGAAACATAGCTATAGGTGCAGAAGCATCTAAGAGTAAAGACATATTGGGAAGAGTATATGAATATTTCCTTGGGCAGTTTGCATCTTTGGAAGGTAAAAAGGGAGGACAGTTTTATACTCCTAAAAGTATTGTCCAGCTAATGGTAGAAATGCTTGAACCCTATAATGGGAGAGTATTTGACCCTGCCTGTGGGTCAGGGGGTATGTTTATTATGTCTGAGAAGTTTGTTGAAGACCATCAGGGAAGAAAAGATGATATTGCTATATATGGACAGGAATCTAATCAAACCACTTATCGTTTATGCAGGATGAACTTAGCTTTAAGAGGAATAGATGGGTCAAATGTGAAATGGAATAATGAAGGTTCATTTATGAATGACTTGCATAAAGATTTAAAGTCAGACTTTATCTTAATGAATCCTCCATTTAACGATAGTGATTGGGGTGGTGAATTATTAGAAAGTGATGCCAGATGGAAATATGGTAGACCTCCAGCAGGGAACGCTAACTTTGCTTGGATGCAACACATGATATATCACCTTTCTCCCACAGGCACAGGTGGAATTGTATTAGCTAATGGTTCTTTATCAGTCCAAACATCCAATGAAGGAGAAATCAGAAAGTCTATAGTTGAAGCAGACCTTATAGACTGTATTGTAACTCTTCCTAAACAGCTATTCTATAACACAGGAATCTCTGCGTGTGTTTGGTTTCTTAATAGAGGCAAGAACTCTGATAAACATAGAAAGCGTGAAGGAGAAGTGCTTTTCATAGATGCAGGGCAGCTTGGATTCATGGAAGATAAAACACATAGAGTTTTTACAGATGATGATATAAAGCACATTACTGACACCTATCACAAATGGAGAACGGAAGGTTCAGATTATGAGGATGTTAAGGGATTCTGCAAATCTGCCACTCTTGAAGATATTAAAAATCATAAGTATATGCTGACTTCAGGAAGGTATGTTGGTATGCCTGATGAAGAAGATGATGGAGTGTCATTTGAGGATAAAATGGCTAAATATACAGCTGAATTTAAGGAGCAGACAGAAGAAGGAAGAAGATTAGATGAGGTAATAAAAAAGTCTTTAGAGAGAATTGGCTTTAGAATATGAGTATAAAAATTCCTGACGAAATCCAAATGATTCTTGATAAAATAAAAGACTATCGTATTAAAAACAATTGTCCAAAAGATGATAAAGTCGAATCAATAACTGAATATGAAATAAATCATCTTCCGAAGATACCAGAGAATTGGACTTGGGTTGTTAGTAATGACATTTCAACATTTATTACCAATGGTGTTCACTCTCCTACGTCTCCTGTAGATAAACTCGGAATTAAAAAAAAAATGCTTCGTATTACAGATATAGATGAAGCAAATACAGCTGACTTTAGAAATCTTCCTTATTGTACAAGATTTGTTAAGGGGGATTATGACAAAACCTTAGCAAAAAACGATATATATATTTCATTCACTGGAAATATCCTAGGTAAGAGATATTTAGTTAAAAAAAGTTTGGAAGATGTAGTTTTTGCTCACTATTTTGTACGATGGCAACCAATTGTAGTTGACCCTCACTATATCTACTATGTTCTTTTAAGTAGGCACTTTGACAGATTTATGCATGCTCATACACTTGGCTCGACTCAACCAAACTTAAAAGTTACAGAGTTAAAGAGAGTTCCTCTCCCAATAGCCCCCCTTCCTGAACAAATAGCAATAGCCTCCATCCTCTCCTCTCTCGACTCCAAAATAGAACTCCTACTCAAGCAGAACCAGACCTTAGAGAACATAGCACAGACCCTGTTTAATAGATGGTTCATTGACTTTGAGTTCCCTAATGAAGATGGCAAGCCATATAAATCAAGTGGGGGTAATATGGTTGATAGTCAGTCAGGAGAGATACCTGAGGGATGGAGAATTGGAAGAATAAATCATTTAGTAGAAATTCTTTCTGGTTTTGCTTTTAAAAGTAGAAACTTTATAGAAAATGGGCAACATAGAATTGTTACAATAAGAAATGTACAAGATGGATTTTTTGAACAAAATACAAAAGATGGATTGGATAAGCTTCCAGCAAAATTACCAGAATATTGTCTATTAAAAAATGGAGATATTTTAATTTCTCTTACAGGGAACGTAGGGCGTGTTTGTCATGTGATAGGTAATAACTATTTACTAAATCAACGAGTTGCTAAATTACAGCCAGCAAAGAATCATGATTATGCCTATGTTTACTTATTCTTCAGGCAAAAATCATTTTTAAAATTGCTTGAAAATATTTCTTCTGGAACAGCACAACAAAACCTAAGTCCTGTCCAAACAGGAAATCTTGAAGTAATTATTTACAAAAGGGAAGTATTGGATAAATTTGGAGCAATAGCAAATTCTATTTTTGATAAAGTCATACAAAATAAAACCCAAATCCAAACCCTCACCAAAACCAGAGATACCTTATTACCAAAACTAATGTCAGGTCAAATCAGAGTAAAGACCAATGACTAAGAAAATAACAGAAGATGATGTTGAAGAATTAGCGATAAACTTACTTGAAGATGAGGGTTTCTCGTATATCCATGCACAAACTATTGCTCCTGATTCTAAGACTCCTGAAATATATCTCTGATTGTGAAGGTGTTTGTGCTGGTTGTTATAGCCTGATACATAAAACTTACTAATGAATATTGAATTAGAATTTTATAAAAAAATGTATCTTATTAGGGCATGTGAAGAAGCAATAATGAGTGAATATAATAATGACGGTATGAAGACTCCCATGCACATGAGTATGGGTTCTGAGCATATATCATCTGCTGTATGCTTAGCACTTGGCGATAGAGCACAAGTTTTTTCTTCATACCGTTCACATGCTCCATTTCTTGCAAGAACTGAAGATACAGATCAGTTCTTTTTAGAAATGTATGGCTGTAAGGAATCTGTGTTGGGTGGTAGAGGTGGTTCAATGCATTTGTGTTATCCTGAAAAGGGATTCATAATGTCATCAGCAATAGTAGCAAGTCAAATATCAGTTGCTTGTGGCTATGCTTGGGCAAATAAACAAAAGAAGAATGATAAAATAGTGGTTGTATTTTTTGGTGATGGTGCTACTGAAGAAGGTGCTTTTTGGGAGAGTTTGAATATAGCTGGGTTGTATAAATTACCTATGATATTCGTGCATGAGGATAATGGATTAGCTGTTCATACCCATTCTTCTCAGAGAAAAGCCCATTATTTTAATGAGGAGACTTTAACTTCTTTTGATATTTTGAATTGTAAAGATTTTGGACTTTTTGAATTTCAGATTGAAGGTGAAATTGAAAAGTTGGTAAATTGTAACTTTAAATATTTTCCAGTTTTTATTCATTGTGAATATCATCGTATGCTTGAGCATGTTGGTATTAATGAGGATTATGAGGCAGGATATAGAGTAAAGCCGAATAATGAAGTTGATCCTGTGTTGATGTTGAGAAAGAAGTTAGTAAATCATTTAGGTGATGCTTCTGTTACAAGTGTTATAGAAAATAAAATAGATAAAAAAGTTCAAAAAAGCCTCAAGATGGCAAAGGAAATGAGTATAATATAAATAACGAAATAAATATAAAAAGATGTTATACAAATAAGGAGGCAAAATGAAAATTTAAAGATAGAAATAAATTGAGCTTTGCAAGAGAGAATTGAACAGGAAAAAGTCCTGAGGGAAATAGCCATCAATCTCAACATTGGCCAGAGGTGCGTTTCCCAGCATATAGAGTACGCAAGAAGGAAAATAACTAAATATTTTGACAGTAATCTAACTAATTAGTCAAAGGAGAATTTATGGTCAACATTAAACTAAAAACCTTCCTAATGAAAAGGGGAATTAGTCAAATGAAATTATCATTTGATACAGGAGTAGATAGTGCTCGGATAAGCCGCATTATCCGTGGATGGGAAAAACCCACAGAGGAAATCAAAGATATTATTACCAAATATCTTAAGGTAGAGGAAAAGGAAATTTTTGATGATTAATGATTAAAAAAAATAGAGACACTTAAAATGGTGGAGGGGCAAATGGATTATAACTATGAGCGGGCTGTTGTCGATCTTTTAGGTGATCCCAAAAAGAAAAACGGAAACGAATAGAAGGTTCCTATTAATCAACTATTGCCGATATTACCTTCCGCTCTTAAATTATTGAAGACATAAAAGGTTCCTATCAAACTTTCATTTGGAGAAAAAAATACCTTTCGTCTTCGTTATTAATCGGACATAGGGAGTTCCTATTAAACAATCGGGTTAACAGCCCGACTCTAAAATACTCCTCGTCCACTTTTAAAAGGAGGAACAATGAAATCCTTAATTAGATTATTTAAAGCAGTACCAATTAGTTCAAGAAGGAAAGTCTATTCAAAAAAGTTAATAAATGCAGGGTGTTTAGAAAAGACTATTAAGAAAGGTTTTGTATTTGCTCCAGAAGTTATTGCTAATTATTCTGATAAAGAATTGGCAAAGATAATTAGTATAGTAGATAAAGAAATAGGTTTGTCTGCTGAACAAATGAATAGTTCTTTTCATAAGTCTTGGAAGAAAGTCAAAGAAGCAGACATTGAACAGTTAGTTATGGAGCAGATGGTTCATTATATTACTACTTATGGTTTTGAAGCATTAGGTGTTTATGATAGATCATCAGTTTATATTCCAAATGAAAAGTTAGAGATACCAAAATTAAAAGAAGGGATCAACCTTACTGTTATAAATGGATTAACAGAGAAAGAAATAAAGCAAAAGATATTAACCTTTTTAAAGACAGGCATTGCTTTAAGAGAACAAACAAAAAATGATGTTCTTTCTGTTATTAAAGATCATGTCAAATTGAATGAAGAAGAGATAGGTACTATTAAGAACAAAGAAGTGAAAATTGCTTTATATGATTCTTTAAAGTTAGTGCCAATTAATGCTGTTGAGTTTTTAAGATATGTTATTTTCAAGTCAACAGGGAAGACATTGCTTATTAAAGATCGGGCAACAATTGAAGCTATAAAAGAAGCAGATAATAAAGAGTTAGCTAAGTTGTTTTTAAAATATACAAGGAGTCACGGATTTGAAAAGTTAGCTGAAGTATTTTATAGATTTAAACCACTCTTTTTGGTTTTTAGAAAGACAAGGATATTAAAAACAATTATTAATAGAATTAGAAAATTGGCAAAGAAACACCACAAACCAATGCCAGAAGATTTTCTTAATAATATAACATCAATGATTAAGCAGTGTGAACCTATTGGCAAATCAATTCTTAGAAAAGAATTAAGTAAAGTAAATACTTTTAGAAAAATTAGATTAGCTTATGCTTTGAAATACAGAATGAGTAATCCAGAATCTATTTTATATAAGGTTAGAAATGGAAAGGGATACGCAACTAATTTTAATTTTAAAAATAGTGTTATGGCCAGAGTTATTTATGAAGATGTTCTTAATTCAATAATCAAAGATATAAAGAAGAATGTTAAAGGGAAGAAAGTTTTTATTCCAGAGAATATGACTTATGCTCTTCCTGCAACAGAGAAACAGTTTACAGGAGATTTCCCATCAGGTAGTTATGTTACAGTGCCAAAGGATATGGTGTTTGGAGTTCATTGGGAAAATACTAATGGGCATAGAATTGATTTGGATTTATCTGTGATACATTGTGGTGGAAAGATAGGTTGGGATTCAAGTTATAGAACTGATGAAAGGGATATTTTATTCTCAGGTGATGTGACTGATGCACCAAAATCAAAAGGAGGAGCATCAGAATTATTTTATGTTAAAAGACAAAAAATGAACTATATGATTTTGATGGTGAATTATTTTAATTATGATCCAGATGTTCCAGTACCTTTTAAGATATTGGTAGCCGAGGAGCAAGTAAAAAGTTTAAGAAATAATTATATGGTTGATCCAAATAATGTCAAAGCAATTAGTAATACAGTAGCTGATAAACAGCAAATGATACTTGGGCTTGCTGTTACTACCACTAAGGAATGTAGGTTTTATTTTTCTGAATGTAATATTGGACAGTCAATAACATCTCATTCAGGTTCTGGACATATAGAGCATGCCAGAAAATATCTTTTTGATTACTATAAAAATTCTATTAGCTTGAACGCTATTTTAGTTAAGGCAGGAGCAAAGTTGGTAAAAGATAAAGAGAAATGTGAGATTGATTTATCTCCAGAGAGTTTAGAAAAAGATAAAATAATTGGAATGATAGCTTAATGTTTAAAACTTGTAGAGATGGGGTTAGTAATCATAAGTTTGAACCAAGATATGATGAGATGGAAATTAATCGTCCTCCTATAAGTTTAAAAAGTGAGGGTGGACATTCTACAGAGGATATACGAAAATTATTTGTGAAGAAAGTTTATGTTAAAGATATTTGTATTCGTTGTGGTAAGGAAATTAAAAAGTAATGAAAAAGATAACCTATTGTGAAGCCATTAATGAAGCTTTATACCAAGAGATGCAAAGAGATGAATCTGTTGTGATTTGTGGTATTGGTTGTGGTGATCATAAGGAAATATTTGGGAGTACGAAAGGATTGAAAAAACAATTTGGAGAAGATAGAGTTATAGATACACCACTTAGTGAAGATTCAATGACAGGTTTCTGCATTGGTGCTTCAATGAATAATATGAAAATGATTCATGTGCATATTAGAGCTGATTTTGCTTTGTTAGCGGTGAATCAGATTATCAATATGATGTCTGCCATGGAATATGTAAGTAATGGACAATTGAAATGCTCAATGGTTATTAGAATTATTATAGGGCGTGGATTTGGACAGGGATTTCAGCATAGCAAAAGTTTATTTTCTTTGTTTACTCAGATTCCAGGATTGACAGTTATTGCTCCTTCAAATCCTATTAGTATGAAAGGTATGTTAACTAAAGCTATTAGAAGTGATAAGCCTGTTATTTGTTTTGAGCATAGGTGGCTTTACTGGCAAGAACAGGAAGTGGCTGATTGTGTTATGGAAGAAAATTATGAACAACCTTTTCAGCATACAGTGTATCTTGGTCGTGGGAGAGAAAGACAAACAGATATTACTCTATTAAGTTATTCTTGGGGAGTAATTGAATGTAAGAAAGCAGCTGAGATTTTATGGGATAAGTGTAGTGTGTCAGTAAATATTATAGATTTGAATATACTGTCTGATTTGAATATTAAAGATATTTTAAGTCTTATTAGAACAGAGTGGTGTATTATTATTGAAGATGATTGGTTGGGTAATAGTGTTGGGGCTGGGTTAATAGCTAAGTATATGGATGAATACAGTATATATCACGGAGGAGATTTTTTTAGATTTTCAAGAATAGGTTGGAAGAATACTCCTTGCCCTACTGCAAGACATCTTGAAAATGATTTTTATTATGATGCAAAAGATATAGTTTTAAAAGTTACAAATAGATTGGGTTTGCGTGTGCCTGATCTGCGTGATGTAGATTGTTACAGCCATGAAAATAAATTTAAAGGACCATTTTAGAAAGGAGTTTTATGAAGAATAAGAAATATTCAGAAATTGTTTGTGTTGTTGATCGGTCAGGCTCTATGGGAGCTATTGTTAATGATGCTATAGGAGGGTTTAATACATTTTTAAAGGAACAGAAAAAAGTGAAAGGTGAAGCTACTCTTACTTATGCACAGTTTGATACTGAATATGAAATTGTTCATGAGAATAAGCCCATAAAAAAAGTTCCTGATTTGACTGATAAAACTTATCAGCCAAGAGGTGGTACTGCTTTATTGGATGCTGTTGGTAAAACAATAAATGAGGTAGCAAATAGAATTGATGGATTTAAGAAGGCTCAAAAACCAAGTAAAGTTATTTTTGCTATTTTAACTGATGGTGAAGAAAATTCCAGTAGAGAATTTAAAAGAGAACAGATTATGGAAATGATAAAGGACAAGAAAGAAAAATCTAAATGGGAATTTATTTTTCTTGCTGCTAATCAAGATGCAATACAGGCAGGTATGTCAATGGGGATTCAGGCTAAAGATTCATTTAATTTTCATGCTACAAAACAGGGTGTTAGAAGTGGGTACGGTGTTATGTCTAATTGTGTAACAAGTTATAGGGGTCAATAATGAGTTGGACAGATAATAAAGCAATAGAGCAAATAGAAGAACTAAGAGATGATTTTGAAGTTGATACTTTGATTGAGACAGGTTCATTCAGAGGGGTGAACGCAGAACTTCATAGTAATAAATTTGAGTCGGTTGTTACTATTGAAAATGATGTTGAAAATCTTAGAAAAGTAGAATATAGAGTGAGTGGTATTCTTAATATTAACACAGTTCATAGAAGTAGTTGGGGTTATTTTAGAGATGAAGAAAGGAAATATCTTCTTGGTAAAATGTTTTATCTTGATGCTCATTTTTACCAGCCAAATGCAAAGCCAGAAGACAGGTGGGTAGTGGTTAAAGAACTTCAAGCATTAAAAGGATTAAGAGAATGTATAATTATCATACATGATTTCAAGTGTTCAGGGTTGGGTCATTTGGTGTATGATGGACAACCTTTAGATTGGAGTGTAGTTGGAGAACATTTAAAAGAAGTCAATCCTCATTTTCATTATTATGTAAATAGAAAAGAGTATTGTGATATCAATACTGAAGAAACAGTTAAGAATTTACCGATTACAGTAGATGAAGATGTGCTTGATGGAATAAGGTTTGCTAATAGTTCTGATGTGAAAAGATACAGAGGGATTTTATATGCAACACCTGCACCGTTGGATTTAAACAAATATGATTTAGTAGAATATTATGGAGATTGATACAAAAAAGATAAAAGATTTAATACCAGAAGGATCAATTCTTTTTGTGGTTATGCTCATTCTCAATTAAGTAGAATGGAGAAGTCAACTTATAAAGGGTACATGGGCAGTAAACGAAAAGAATTAGTTGATAAATTTGGGTATGATTGTAAGCATGCAGCTCATTCAATTCGTTTGTTGAAAATGGGAACTGAGTTTTTATTTCACGGGAAATTGTTTGTTAATAGAGAAGATAGGGGGGGGGATGCTAAAAAGTTATTAGATATTAAAAAAGGAAAGTATAAATTAAAACAGATACAGGAATGGGCAGATGAATTATTTTTAGAAATTAAAAATGCAAGTGAAGTAAGTCAATTGCCAGAGAAACCAGATAAAGAAAAGATAGAAAAATTTTTAATTGAAATTTTGGAGGATCATTTTTATGAATTCGATAAGCGATTTTGAAGTAGAAGATAAAGATATAGTAATATTTGTAATAGGTGCAGGTGCAGGCGGTAGTGCTGCTATTGATGCTGTTGTTAGTAAGTTTCCTTATCGGACAGTTATTTATGCTTTTGAAGCAAGGGAATTTGGGGATCATGATAAGAAAGCATATCAGCATTATTTGAATATGGGAGTAAGGGTTGTGATTATTAATAGGGCTGTATCAGGTAAAAGCGGTTTGCAAAAGTTTTATTTGAATAAGCAGACGCCAAGTAGTTCATTATTGCCACCAAGTGAAAAAACAATCAATGACCATATCGTTCCTTTTACTACCGATCAAAAAATTACTACGTGGGGAGAAAATACTGAGTTGGATAAAGAAGTTGAGTTAGATGCTATAACTTTAAAAGAATTTATAGAGAAAGAAGGAGTGACACCTGATTTGATAGTGGCTGATGTGCAGGGTATGGAATTGGAAGTTATAAAAGGGATGGGAGATTATATTAAAGATGTTGGTGCTTTATTTACAGAAGTAGAGTTTTATGAAATTTATAAAGGGCAGGCATTGTTTTCAGATCAATCTCAGTATTATGAAGTTAATAATATAAGACTTGCTGAAATGTATGGATTGCAAAGGTGGCATCCAGCTCCAGCAGCAGGTAGTGGGTTCTTAACAGTAGCGGAAGCATTGTGGATGAGAACAGTAGATTCAATGTTTGAAGGATACAAAGGAACAGGTAAGCAGAATATGCAATTAATTAAACAAATTAAACAAGCTGCAATAGCTTTTTGCTATGATAAGTTGTCTTATACTTATGCAGTATTAGAAAGACTTTGTGTGGAATGGGGGGATACAGAAATTGTTAGGAATTCAGTTAGGGATATGTGTGATAGTTTGGGTTATAACAGGTTAGTTAAACTTCATCATCACATAAATGCAAACTTGAATAATTACAAAGAAAATAATAAATTCTTTTTAGATAATACTGGGGAGGCATTACAGATAAGAGATGGTGGGAAAGCTATACGGTAATTATGAATAAACACAAAATATTAAAAGATTTTTGCCAATATAGAACTAATGAATATTGCAAGTATAGTGTGATAAGTATATTGTTAGAAGTCCTACAGCCAAGTCCTACAGCCAAGTGCTTACAAAAAAATTGTCCCTTTTGGAAGATGATTAAAAATGTTAAAAGGTAAAACAGTATTAGTAACTGGTGGTACAAAAGGGATTGGTAGAGCTATATGTATGGTTCTTGCTAAAGAAGGACATCATATTATTTCTTTTAGTAGTAATGTAGATAATGTAAAAAGTTTACAACGAGCTTTAGATAATTTAGGAGTAGGAAGCCCTCATAAAATTTTTGTATATGATGTATTTGATAATGATATGGAGTATGGAGGTGGGAATGCTGATATACTTGTGAATAATGTAGGTGGGGGTGGTTCTTGGGGGATGGAAGAAAATGTTATGGAAGAAAATGTTATGGAAATAAATTATTTTTCTCAGGTTAGATATACTTCTATGGTTTTAGATAACATGGAAAAGAAAAAGTGGGGGAGAGTGATAACTATTTCATCTATCTATGGCAAAGAAGCTCATGACAATTCTTATTTTTGTGCAGCAAAATCTGCTCAGAATGCTTATATGAAAAGTATGGCAAAGAAGAAAACATATGCAAGGAAAAATATTACGTTTAATACAGTATCTCCAGGAAGAATCATGTGTGGGAATTATTATAAGCATAATAAAAATACAGCCAAGTTTAAAAAGTTAGTAAAGGGTACTCCAATGGGTAAAATTGGAAAGCCAGAAGATGTAGCGAATGTGGTAAGATTTTTATGTTCTAACGAATCCAGTTATATTAATGGGGCAAATATTATTGTAGATGGAGGGGAGAGTGTAGCTATATGAATGATTTTTTTGAAACAGCTGTAGGGATAGCATCAATTTGTTTTACTTTGTTGGTTATAGTGATGATTTGTTTATCTTTGTTAGCTTGTATTAGTTTGCCTTTTGTAGGAGTTATTGCTTTATTGGCTTGGATTTTTTAAGGAGAGAAATGATAAAAAAAGAAATTTGGAAACAGTTTGATAGAAAGAATGTTTTAGTAACAGGTGGGACAGGGATGATCGGGAGAAAGGTTTGTGATCTTTTAACTGAGAATACAAATGCTCATGTGGTATCAGTGTCATTAGATAGGATTCAAAATTTGAATGAGAAAGTATTTTATGAATATGGAGATTTATCAGATTTTAAAGGCTTTTATGAATTGCTGAAAGAAAATAATATTCATTATGTATTCCACACTGCTGGTATTAAGGGTAGCCCAAAGATGACAAAAGAAAAACCAGCTTCTTTCTTCGTTCCTTTACTCCAAATGAATACTAATGTGTTAGAGGCAAGTAGAATGGCAGGTGTGAAGAAATTAATTTATACAAGTAGTATTGGTGCTTACTCAGCTTTCAAAATAATAGATCAGCTTGAAGGTTATGATATTTATAAACCATTAGAAGTTTTTAAAGAGTTTGATAGTTCTGCATTATCTCCTATGGATGAATATCCTGGTTATGCAAAGAGGATGGGAGAATACCAAATAGATACTTACAAGATACAATATGGTTTAGATTATAAGTTTGTTAGGCTCGGTAATGTGTATGGCGAAGGTGATAACTTTGATGAAAATAATGCTATGGTAATTCCTTCATTAATAGCAAAAATAAATAGTAGAGTAGGTTTAAAAGAAGTGCGGGAAACGATGCCAGTTTATGTTCTTGGTGATGGTTCTGCTGTAAGGGATTTTTGTTATAGCGAAGATATAGCAAAAGGGATTATCTTAGCATTAATGTATGATGGTGAGAAAACATCTAATTTTTATAATCTTGGTGCAGGTAGGGGATTTTCTATAAAAGAAGTTGTAGAAAACTTAAAAGATATCATTTCTTTTGAGTATAATTATAGTGAGGAGAAATCTAACCCTTCAAAAAGAATTTTAGACACTACATTGGCTGAACAGGAATTAGGCTTTAAGCCAGAAATAACATTACGAGAAGGATTAGAAAGAACTTGGAATTGGTATATAGAAAATCAAAATGAATATAAATTGAGGAAAAATTATTTTAGATAGTGAATTATGAAAAAATCAGATAAAGTTTTTAAAAATTTACAAAGGTTTGCAAATGATCATCAATTGATACTTGAACCAAAAGGAGAGTGTGGTTTTGGCAGACCTTGTGTTGGTTTTTTAAGTAGGTCAGGGAATTATGTAGATTATAATCCTTGCGATCATAAAGATTATGAGCCGATAAAGGGATTTGAAGATGATAGATTGTATGCTCCAGAAGGCGTTAATAGTTATCATAAGTGTGATTGTTTAGCTGTTTTAGTTAGTGGTGATAATTATGATGAAGGTTTAAAACAGCTTAATAAGTGGATAGAGCATATAGAGTCTTTAGGAAAAGTAGAAATTGAAAGTTATAAAACAGGAGCTACTGGTATACAAGCTGTTATATCAGGTGTAATTGGTTGGGCTATAAGGATTAAAAAATGAAAGTAGTAGATACAACACTTGAAGGTGTAAAAAAAATAATACTTGAACCTTTTGTTGACCATAGAGGAGAGTATATTGAAATATATAATAAGCAACGGTATGGAGGCAAGTTAGGTTATTTAGTAGATTTTAATAATTTTGTACAAGATGATATTTCAGTTTCTACTAAAAATGTATTCAGAGGGATACATGGAGATAACAGGACTTGGAAATTAATCTCTTGTTTGTCTGGTACATTTTACTTAGTAGTTGTAAATTGTAACAAGGAAGATAATAAGTTTGGATTTTGGGAAGGATTTATGATGTCAGAAGTAGCACATTATCAAGTATTGATACCACCCAATTACGGTAATGGGCATCTGGTTTTAAGCACCAGTGCTATTTTTCACTATAAGCAATCTACTTATTATGGTGGTCAGTCTTGCCAATTTAGTTACAATATCAAAGATCCATTTTTTAATATAAAATTGCTAAATACAAATAAAAATATTATGAAGGATTTAATTTTATCTGAAAGAGATAAGAAAGCAAAGTTTGTGTGCCGAGATGAAAAAACCAGTTAAAGGTATGAAGACAACTCCACACGGAGATAATATTATGAAAGACGCTTGGTTGAGCTGTGTGTCAGCATCTTCTGGTGTAGGGGGTGTAACAAAAGCATTTAAAGAAGATACTGGAATTGATATTACGGTTTTAGTTAATCGTTCACCGATAGAAAAAATGATTGACGAAGCTACTGGGATTGAAAAAGACATAGCAATAAAATGGTGTGATTGGGTTACAAAAAACATTTGGGGTGAGCAAGAATGAGTAATTATTTTAAAGATAAAAAAGTATTGGTAACAGGAGCAAGTGGGTTTATAGGAATTAATATGCTTTTAAAACTAAATCAGTTAATGGATTGTGGTTTATTTTATGTTATTCATGGTAATGAGTTGCAAGATCCTACTATAAAAGCATTTCCTATGTATAGAGATTTAACTAAAAAAAGGGATTGTGAAAATGTAGTAGAAGAAATGGATATAGTTATCCATTGTGCAGCAGTAACACATGGAGCAAAGTTTATGAATGAGAATCCTGCAGCTTTGGTAACTGATAACACAGTAATGAATACTTATCTATTAGATGCTGCTCATAAAGCAGGTGTAAAGAAATTTGTGTTTATAAGTAGTGGTGCTGTGTATCCTGAGAATGTTTTTAATGAGAACGACGAATTTGAAGGTTCTATCGGATTGGATTCTAAAACTGACGCATTGATATTTGATGAAAAACATGTGTATGAAAACGATCCTCCAGATTGTTATTTCGGTGTAGCTCACATGAAGCGGTATGGAGAAAAGTTATGTGAGTTTTATTCCACAAAAGTAAAAAATCCTATGCAGTGTTTGATAATTAGACCGAGTAATGTATATGGTCCTTATGATGACTTCAATCCAGATACTTCTCATGTAATGGCAGCTTTGATAAAAAAATATTCCGATAAGCAAGATCCATTTGAAGTGTGGGGAGATGGTGAAGATGTAAGAGATTTTATTTATGTAGATGATTTTGTAAATGATGTTTTAGCATTAACTGAAAAGGTAGATAAATTTGATATTTTTAATGTTGGGTATGGAAAAGGATTTAGTATTAATAGGATATTAGAACTTTTAGATGTGAAGAATATTAAGTATTTAAAAGGTAAGCCATCAACTGTTAAAAAGAGATTATTAGATACTGGTAAAATAGATAAACTTTTAGGAGAACGAATTTGGAGTGACATTGAATCTGGAATGAGAAAAACTATAAAATGGTATAAGGAGAATAAAGGTGATTGCTAATATTGATCCAAATTTGAAAAGTATGTTTATCGAATTTAAAAAGGGGGGAGTTAAAAAAGTTACTGCTTCTTATAAGATTGGGAGAAATAAAGTAGACCATGTATTTAAAATAAATAAAAGTGGTTCTGCAACTATTGATTTTCAATTTAGTTTAACTTGTAAAAATAATTTATTAAGAAATACTTTAGATTTTGATGGAGAATAAAAATGATTAGTGCTTTTCCAAAAATATTTGCTATCGGTACAGATTACATATCTAACATCTTTGATGATGAAGTAGAGATTACAGAAAAGATAGATGGTAGTCAATTTGCTTTTGGTAAGATTAATGGAGAATTATTTTTAAGAAGTAAAGGAGCACAACTATATGTAGACAATCCTGAGAAGATGTTTCTTGAAGGGATTGAGCATGTTCAGGCAATAGAAGACAGATTGCCAGATAATGTAGTTTATTACTGTGAATATTTGAAGAAGCCAAAGCATAATGTTCTTGCTTATGATAGAGTTCCTAATAATCATTTAATTTTATTTGGAGTAATGAAATTTCCATCTATGAAATTTGAATCAAGATATGAGTTTTTAAAAGAATGGGCAGATGGACTTAATATAGATGTTGTACCTCGGATTTATAAAGGCAAAATAAATAATCCAGAAGAATTGTTAAAGATGCTTGAAACAGAAAGTTGTTTAGGTGGGCAAAAGATAGAAGGTGTTGTTGTAAAGAATTATGTAAAGCCATTTCTGCTTGGTGGTCAGCCAATTCCATTGATGGCAGGGAAATATGTATCTGAAGCTTTTAAAGAAGTGCATAATAAATCATGGAAAGGAATGACAAGTAGAGGTAAATGGGATGAATTTAAAGCAAAGTTTAGAACGGAAGCCAGATGGGATAAGGCTATACAACATTTAAGAGATAAAGATGAACTTGAAAATTCACCAAGAGATATAGGAAAGTTATTAAAGGAAGTTCAGATTGATATTACTGAAGAAGAAAAAGAAACTATAACTAAATTTTTATGGAACGAATTTGGTAAGGAAGTCATAAAAGGATCAACGAGGGGATTTCCAGAGTATTATAAAAAGAAACTTTTGGAGAAGTCATTTGAAAAATAGAGTAGTGGGTGTACGTGAAATATATTGAAATAGTGGTGTTGTCAAACTTATGGAGATGGGTTTGCCTCCTTAATGCACCCATTACTCAATTTAATAATAGGTAGTGGTTGCCTGTCGGATATATTGAAGAAGGCAGTTGAGATTCTATTGTTGGGGGCAGTAATAGAGTTTTTGTTTTTTGCACCCACTACTTTTTTTATTTTAGGAGTAATTGATGTTTGATTTTTTAGATATGTTAATGTGTGGTCAGAAAAAAGAATTACATGGAAAGAAATGGGTATTGTTAAAGAATATTAGTGCTGGGTGTTACTTAGCAGTTGAAGAAAATGACACTTCTCCTGCTGCTGTTAAGTTATTGATAGATGAAGAAGAGGTTAAAAACCATAATGAAAAAGTAAAGGAATTAAAGAAAGAGTGATAATAACAAGAACTCCTTTTAGAATATCATTTTTCGGGGGAGGAACCGATTATCCTCAGTGGTATGATAATCATGGTGGTCAGGTTCTTTCAACCACAATCAATAAATATTGCTATATCCTTTTAAGAAATCTTCCTCCATTTTTTAAGTTTGATCATGTTATTAGATATTCAGAAAGAGAAGAAGTAAAGTGGGTGTCAGAAATAAAGCACCCTTCAGTTAGGGCTTGTTTTGTATATGCTGGAGTTAAGGGAGGATTAGAGGTTGTACATACTGGCGATATACCAGCAAAGTCAGGCATAGGGTCAAGTTCAGCATTTACAGTTGGGTTATTGCATGCTTTGTATGGATTACAAGGCAATATAGTGACAAAAAGGAAGTTAGCTGATGCTGCATTACATGTTGAACAGCAGATAATAGAGGAGTGTGTAGGATCACAAGATCAAGTGGCTTGTGTTTTTGGTGGGTTTAACAAAATAGAATTTAATAAACAGGGTTTTTATGTGAAGCCATTAACTCTTAAAGAACAAAGATTAAAATTATTAGAAGGACATCTTATGCTTTTCTTTACTGGGTTTTCAAGACAGGCTTCTGAGATAGCAAAAAGTCAAGTACAGAATTTTAAAGTAAAAAATGCCACTTTAAAAAGTATACATGATATGGTTGATGAGGCAATAGGTTATTTGAATACTGATATAATTAGTTTTGGTAAATTGCTGCATGAAAGCTGGGAATTAAAAAAGAATCTTTCAAGTAAAATTAGTACAGATGAGATTGATCATATGTATAATATGGCATTAAGGAAAGGTGCTATTGGTGGTAAGCTATTGGGAGCAGGTGGTGGAGGTTTTCTATTAGTATTTGCTGAGCCAAAGAAACATAAAATTATTGAGAAAGCTTTGGTAAAGCAAGGAGCAGTTTATGTTCCATTTAATTTTGAATCATTAGGGAGTCAAATTATTCATTATTCAACTATAGATAATAATTATGATTGATCTTTCAAAAATAGATGTAGTGATATTGTGTGGTGGGTTGGGTACTCGCATAAGAAATGTTACAAATGATAAAATACCAAAGTGTTTGATTGATATAAATGGTACTCCATTTTTAAAAAGATTGGTTTTACATTTAATGGATCAAGGATTTAGAAGATTTATATTTTGTACTGGTCACAAAGGAGTAGAGGTTGCTCAATATGCTCATAATATGTTACCTGAAAAGTGTGAGAAAATTATATCTCATGAGCAGATACCATTAGGTACAGGGGGAGCAGTGTGGAAGGCTATGAGATTTATTAAAAGTGAATATTTTTTTATAATGAATGGCGATACATTCTGTTCGGTGGATTTTAAAATATTTGTCAGGCAAAGTATTTACAAATTAGAAAGAGGTGTAGCTGTTGGGTTAGGTGTATTGGTTAATGGTTTAGATACAATAAATTCAGGTATTTATTTTGCTAATAATGTAGCTTTGTATTCTGAATTAAATGATTGGGGTAAACGCAGTTCTTTAGAAAAAGAAGTTTTCCCTCCTCTTATAGGTACACCTTGTTATGATTTTGAAGTAGCAGATGAAGAAAATATTTTTATAGATATAGGGACATTGGAGGGCTGTACTAAAGCATTGGATTATTTTAAATGAAAGGAGATATAATTAAAAATGATGGAGAAAATAATTGAAAAATATAAATATGAAAATGAAAAGTGTGATGGATATTTAGATACTTTGGTAATTGTAGCTTTTGTAGTAACGATAATGTGTGTTTGTATACTTATATGAGAATACTTTTTGTAGTTCCTACATTAGATTATGCCGATCAGATTTCAGTTGCTTATTTATCAGCAGTGGCAAAGAAGTTAGGGCACGAGACTAATTTTTTAAATCTGGATAATAAAGATGATGTTGTTAAAAATTGTCGTTGTGGTGAGAAGCATCATTATGCTTGTACTATTTATGATATGAAGCCAGACGTTGTTGCTTATACTACTACTATCCAGCATTTTGAAGAAATATGTTATTTTAATGCGAGAATGCATCACGTGTGGGAACATGATTTTATTTCCATTCTTGGTGGTGCTCATGCTACCTTTGCTCCTGAAACATTTAAAAATAGTGGGATGGATTATTATTGTGTTGGGGAAGGCGAGTTAGCTTTTGAAATATTTTTAAAAGGTGTTGAAGCAGGGCTGGGAGTTACTAAGAATAATGTTATAATTTCTCCTAATATTATATGTAAAAATGGTTATAATTATAAAAATGTAAAGAAGTATGATTTAATTCAAGATTTAGATTTATTACCTTTTTCAGATAGAGATTTAACATTAGCAAATTCATATTTGAAAGATACTCCAAAGAAAACATTTTATACTTCGAGAGGTTGTCCGTATAGTTGTAGTTATTGTGCGAATAATCATTACAATAAAATGTATAGAGGACAAAAGATAGTAAGAAGATTTTCTGTTGATAGGATTATAGAAGAAATTCAGTATGTTGCCTGTAATTATAGATGTGATTTTATAAAGTTTGGTGATGATTTATTTGCTTTGAAAGCAGATGATTGGCTTAAAGAATTTTCGTGGAAATATAAAGAATATGTTAATATTCCTTTCAATTGTTATTTGAGAATTGATAGCGTTAATATGGAATTGGTACAACTTTTAAAATTAGCAGGTTGTCATTCAGTTCATTTATCTATTGATAGTACAAGTGAGCGTGTAAGAGAAAAGATTTTAAAGAGAAAATCAAAATTGGATAATAGTGAAATGGTAGAACGATTAAAATTGATTCATAGTTATGGTATAAAGACGTGGGTAAACTATATGCTTGCTGCTCCAGAGTCATTCTATGCAGATGATGCCAGGACTATTGCTATGTCAAGAGAGGGGAAAGTATCTTATACAAGTTATTCAATGACTGATCCAATTAAAGGAACTGATCTTTATCAATATTGTTTAGAAAAGAAATATATAGATAAAAGTTATTCAGGTGATATGAGTAACTGTTCTACCCGATCAGTGTTATATTGTTTTGATAATGATGAAAAACACTTCAGATATAATATTTATTTGATAGGTGCGGTATTGGTTAAGTTGCCTAAATGGTTATCTAAGTTGTCTGCATTTATTCTATGGAAAACTAAACCAAACAGGTTCTATGAATGGATTCATAAAAAGTATTATGAGTATAATATAGAAAAGGTTATTTTTAAATTATAAGGAGGAAGTATGGTTAATAAGTTAGATAGAAATTGGGTGTTAAGAGAGGCAGCAGCGGTCGTTATAGACGCAGCCAGGAGAGGAAGTAAAAGTACGGCTGAAATTGATATTCTAAAAGAAGTGCTGGCTGTTCTTGAAAGAAAAGTATGAGAAAAGGTGGAGGCAAGACAAAAGGTGCTGAGTTTGAAAGGTGGGTGTGCAAGCAGCTGAGTCTTGCCATATCTAATAATAAAAGAGATGATATCTTTTGGCGGTCAGCTATGTCAGGTGGCAGGGCGACTGTTAAGTTTAAAAAAGGCGAAAAGAATACAACACAGGTTGGTGATATATCTGCTATTGATCCAATCGGTAGTAAGTTTTTAGAAAGATATGTTATTGAGTGTAAGAGATATAAAACAGTTCATCTTGAAAGTTTATTTTATGGTAAACCAGTAAAAGGTTCTGTGTTAGAATTTTGGGATCAAGTGAGCAGAGATGCTACTGCTTTTGCTAAGGATCCAATATTGATTGTAAAAGAAAATGGCAAAGATCCATTAGTATTTTTAGAGGATGATTTTGGGATTGCTCAGATATATGTTGATAGGCTTGGTGCAAATGCTGTGCCTTTTAAAACTTTTTTGAAACAATGTGTTGTAGCATTTGCAAAAAGTGATTGGAGAAATTTTGAGTAAACTTATCTGTTCAGACCCACATTTAGATGATAGTGTAAGGAATGAGTACAGGTGGGAGCTATTTCCTTGGTTGAAGAAACAAAGAAAATTGACAAATAGTACTGTACTTTATTTGCTTGGTGATATTTGTGATAAGAAAAATAATCATTCAGATAAATTAGTCAATAGGATTGTTAGCTCTATAGAATCTTTACTTGATGAGTTTGAAGAAATACGAATACTTAAAGGGAATCATGATTATGATAAGGATGACACTATTCCATTTTTTAAATTTTTAGATGAGCTTGATGGGATTAGTTTTATAACTAAGATTATTACAGATTCTTCATCTGAATTATTTTTACCACACACAAGAAACCCTTTAAAGGATTGGAAAGCTATAAATTTTAATGATTATAAAATAGTTTATATGCACCAGATGGTACAAGGATCAAAGGTGCATGATAGTTATTGTATTGAAGAAGGTTATGATTCAAGCCAGTTTAAGAAATATAAAAATACATTATTCATATCAGGTGATAATCATATACCGCAGTCAATTGGTGATAATTTTATTTATGTTGGTGCTCCTTACCCAGTGAAGTTTGGTGATAATTATCAGGGTAGGATTTTACATATTTCTATGGAAAATAGAATTGAAAGTATAAATTACTCAACAATAGCAAAGAGAAGTTTTAAGATAAAAGATGCTTCTGAATTAAAGAATTTAGAATATAAAAGAGGAGATCATGCTAAAGTTGAAATCAATTTGTCCAGATCAGAGTTTCATGAATATCCAGCTATGAGAAAAGAAGTAAATGAGTTTTGCAAAAAGAATAAACTTGAATTGTTTTCGGTTGAGCTAAAGCCTTTAAAGGACAAGGGGATAAAAATGAAAATCCCTAAAAAGAAATTAACAAATCCTTCACAAATATTGAAAGAGTTTTCTGAAAAAGAAAAGATAGGTGATGAGCTGTTGAAGGCTGGAGAGGGATTGCTTTGAATATAAGATCAATGACAATTCAAGGATTTAGAACTTTTAAAGAAAAGCAGACATTTGATTTTAAAATTATAAATTCGAAGACATTAAGTTATGTAACAGGTAAAAATAAAGTAGAAGAAAATCTTGAAGGTAATGATGTTGGTAAGAGTTCTTTATTTGAAGCTTTGTGTTTTGCATTTTATGGTATGACTTCTACTAAGTTAAGAGCAGGAGATATTGGTAATTGGGATAGTGATAAGAAGTGTTTTGTAGCTTTAGATTTTGAGAATAATGGCAAATATTATACTTTATTGAGAAGATGGAATCCTAATTTCTTGGAAGTGTCTGTGGCTGATAGTGATGATGAGTTAGCAATGGCAGATGTAAAGACAGGTATTACCCAACAAGAACTTGAAGACATTATCGGATTAGGTTTTTATGGTTTCTTGTATTCGGTTTTCATAAGCCAATTTACTTCTAAGTTTTTTGATCTTGAACCTTCTGAGAAGTTAAAGATATTTAGTGATATATTAAATTTAGATGATTGGATTGATAGAAGTGAAAAAGCAAAAGAAAAAGTAAAGCTGATAAAAAATGACATTGATGTTTACATCAATAATAGACACACTTTGGAAGGTAAGATATCAGTTTTGTCTGAAAAGGATTTTAAAGATGACATAAAAGATTGGGATAAAAACCAAAAGGTCAAAATTAAAGAGATAGATACTGGTGTAATTTTATTGAAAAAGGAAATTACTACTCTTGAGAAAAGTGTATCTGAATTAAAAAAAGAGCAAGGAGAATTAAAGGAAGATTTGAGATTGGCATCAAGAGACATAGGTAAAGTGGTTAAAGAGCATGATAAGATAAAAGAGTGTATAGAAGATTTAAATAAAAATATCATGGTTAAAAAGCATGCATTAGAGTTGATTGAAAAAAGTATAGATAAATTTGAAAATGTTAAAGACACTTGTCCATATTGTTTTCAAGATGTATCACCTACACATTTGAGAGATGAATTGAGAAAGCTGGATAAAGATGCTAATAAAATAGAAACAGAAATGAAAGCTGATGAGACAAACAGGAAAAGCAATCTTAAAAAATTGAACAGCATAGATTCAGAATTAAATGAATTGGATAAAAATATAGATACTCTTGAAGAAGATATCAAAGAAGTAGAATATGAATTGAGTGATGCTAATACAAAAGTGTCTGTTAAGAGTGCAAGAGTAAGGGATAAGTTAGATGATAAGAAAGAATTATTAACTAAAGATAATCCTTTTGTTAAGTTGAAAGAAGAGAATGATAAACGATTGAGTAAAGTCAAATATGATTTGAAGTCATTGGAAAAAGAATTTAGTGAATTGGAAAGAAAATGTAAACTGTATGAATTTTGGGTAAAAGGATTTAAAGATGTACGATTGTTTGTGGTTAGTCAAGCTTTGCAGGAGTTTGAAATTTGCATAAATAATAATCTGCAGAAGTTAGGTTTATCTGAATGGGAAGTAAAGTTAGATATTGAAAAGGAAACGAGAGGTGGGAAGTCAATCAAAAGAGGTTTTGAAGTAAAGGTTGTTTCTCCTTATAACAATAAGTCAGTACCGTTTAAATGTTGGGGAGGAGGGGTATCCCAGCGGTTAAGAATAGCTGGTACAATGGGGTTGATAGATTTAATAAGGAGTAGGACAGGCTCAGATTGGGATATAGAAATATGGGATGAACCAACACAATGGCTTTCAGAAAATGGAATTGAAGATCTTTTAGAGCTGTTAATGGAAAGAGCTACATCATCAAAAAAGAAATTATTTTTAATTGACCATAGAAAGTTAAATAGTTTTGGTGGGTTTTATAATATAATAAATATAGAGAAGGATATTGATGGGAGTAAGATATCAGTGGATATAGTATGATAGTAGATTTTTTAATACAAGCTGTATGGAGTCTTTTTGGTGGTATGCTTGGGGATTATATCGCATTTTTATTTATAAAGGTGTTTAAATTATGAACCTAGACAATAGAAAATCAAGATTACTTATTGAAGCATTGACTCATTCAAATTGGATTGAGAATGAATGGTCATTGCAGGCTTTAGAGCAGTCAATGATAGCTTGGAAATGGTTGTCAGAAGATTATAGAAAAATGACTATTGGCATGATTACAACTTTACATGAAATTTTAATGAGAGGTTTTCTTGATTTTAAATATCGTGGTGAGTTTAGAAATTGTGCTGTCCGTATTGGCAATAGAACTTGTCCTAATGTAGGAAAGAAAGCATTGGAAGGTGCTGTTAATGAGTGGATAGAAAAGTGGGGGAGACACCTTGAATTTAAAAATACAATTAGAAATACATGTGGGACAGGAGCACTTAACACTGGTCAAACTACAATATCTATAAAAACTTGGGAAAGTGATGAAAAATATAAAGAAATTCAAAAGGCTCATATTGAATTTGAAAATATACACCCATTTGTTGATGGTAATGGGAGAATAGGTAGAATGTTAATGAATTGGCAAGCATTGAAAGCATGGCTTGATCCGATAGTCATTAAAGTAGAAGATAGATTTGAATATTATAAATGGTTTGATGATAAAAAGAAAGAACCTGATATATGGGATACGATGTCTGTTGAACAACTTACTAAAAGATCAGGTTTAGAATGGGATTAAATAAATGGATGTTAACACAGCTAAAGCAATAGCAAGTACAGCAATATGTGTTGCTGGTGCTTTTACAATGTACATTACAAATGGAACAACAGGAATAGGATGGGCTGTTTTAGGGATAGATATTATTTGGGATTAAATAATGCGGGATGATGTAGTGGTTACATGCTGGTCTCATAAGCCAGACATCGGTGGTTCGATTCCACCTCCCGCAACTAATAAAATAAACTGAGAGTAGCTCAGTCAGGTAGAGTCCTCGGTTTGGAACCGAGTTGTCGTAGGTTCGATTCCTTCCACTCCTGTGCCGATATAGCTCAGTTGGAAGAGCATCTCCCTTGTAAGGAGAAAGTCGTGGGTTCGAATCCTACTATCGGCTCTTTAAATAAAGGTGACATTATGGATTTTAGAAAAGATTTGAGAAAGAAAATTCAAGGACAAAAGAATTAATAGAGCTGAGATATGTTTTGTGGGATCATATTAAAAAATTAGACAATTAATAGTTTAATTAATGATGGTGCAGAGAGCGATCAGGAAAGAATCTACCGTTCTTTCTGAGTTACACGCTGATGGTTGCGATGACCTGCATTATCATTAATTAAATTATGGCATACAATGAAAAGTTAAATCGTTCAGTTCATCAGTTGATGGATATATGTGAACTGATTGGCTCTGCCAATACACTTCTATTGTATGAATATGCTAATTTTAAATATAAATATCATGGACATCTTTCCTTCCCATCAATCAATTTTGTAGTCAATGTCTTAAAGGATAGGGATTTAATTGAAGATGTCAAAAGAGAAAGGTGTAAGAAACACACTAAGTACAATGCTAAAGAGATCATAGAAAAACATGGGATGTCTTTGGAGTTGTTTAATTATAAGATAAAGAAAATGAGAAAGATCAGAGATGAGGCAGTTAAAAAGAAAAAGAAAATAGAGATAATATAAAAGGAGGTGAACTCTTATGAGCATTGCAAGAACATCAGCAGAAGAATATGTAAAAGAAAAACTTGAAAGATTTAAAGGTAAAAAAATTGAGGAACTTGTTGAAGCTGTAATGAAGGAACATAATTACATTTTGCAAGATTTAGTAAGCAAGAAGTTAGGAACAGAGTTTACACAAAAAGAAATATTAATGATGATGGTAGATAAGTTTGATTTACCTCCAAATGAAGTAGTAGAGGTGATAGCTCATATAGCAGCAAAGAATAAATTAGAGGTTGTGATCTATACACCTGCCATGTTTGATAGAATAATGACTGAGCTGGGAGTGAGAGTAGCAAGATCAACAAATAATTAAATGGATAATAAACAATTACAAATTTTGTTAGATAATTATTTTAGTTTATTAGGTAAGGCTATTGATTCAGCAAGATTACATTTGGAAAAAAATTCTGGTAGGGAAGATGAGTTGTACTACAAAGATATGAAGCATAATAAACCTTATTGGATGGATGAGAAAAAAAGTTAAGGAAGATCCTGATTATTCAATAAAACAAACAGGTGATTTCAAAGCTTTAAAAGAAATGTAAACAGGAAATAGAAAGATTGAACGATCAGATAGAAGAAATAGAAATGACTCCATGTGAAGATTTTATAAATTCATATGAGTATAGGGGAGAGTAATTTGAGAAAACTCATAGGTAAGATCATAAGATAGATGTGAAAGACATAAAGGTAAAATTTATAGATGGTGGCACAGGAGGTAAGATAGATATAAATGTCTGATGAATTGGTAAATAACTTTTAAATTAATATAAACAATTATATAATAATTAATATGAGCACTGTCAAAAGGAAAAAAAGAAAAAAGAAAAAAGTAAATGGTAAGAAGAATGGTAATGGGAATAATAAGCTGGCAGTGAGTATAGACAAATTACTTGAGCTTGATCCTGTCAGAACTATAGTGTTGCCTGACCCTGATAAGTTTGAAGAGAATCAAATGCGTTTGTTGACAAAGTTTGCAATGAAGAGTAGAGAGAATGGACTGAAGGTTAGGGTGCGTGTTGAGGGGTTGCTGTTAAGCTTTTTAGAAAGTATTGATCCTGATGATATCAAGAAAGTATCAGTGACAAAAAGAATTACTTCATTTAAAGAATTGTTAGAAAGTTTATTCTTGATGAGAGAAAAGTATGTAGAGATTCCTGATGGTAGTAATGTGGGAGCAAAGATGATAACTGCTGGTGGTAACATGGACTTGGAAAATGATTTTACACTTGATGATTTAAAAGCAGAAGAGTCTACTATACAGAAAGAAATTGATTTGTTACAACGTCAAAAGAATAGAAAAATGAGGAAGGTGAAGAGTGAATCTTAAAGAAGCAGAAGAGATATTAAAATTTGATTCTAATAAGCAGTTGTATGAAGCCATCAAGACAAAGCTATTGAGTGAGGTTGTTGCTGTTCAAATTCATCCTAATGTTTCAGAACGTATAGAAATACACTTACCATTAAAAGAAAAGGATTAATGGGTAGAATCAGAACATTAGAAGTTAAGGAAGTAAAGCTTCTTAGAAAAGAAAGTGGTTTGCGTGCTATTAAAAAAGGTAGAATTGTTTGTTTGAAGTGTGATAAAAAATTTATATCCAAAGATATAATAGCTATCAGAATTTGTGATAAGTGTAAGAGGAAGAATTCCTCAGAAGGTATAGCAGAACATCAACTACATCCTCCTCGTATTTTATATGATTGACCAGTCAGCAGTCCAGCAAACAATAGAAGAAAAATTACAGTTGAAGTATTTGTCTTTGAATAAGATAAAGCAATACTCACGCAAGGTTGAGATAGCAAGATCTTATAATGGTATAAATGCTTTTAATGAACTTGTGCTTAGGGATAGATATAACAGACCTATTGTACAAGGACAAATTCATAAGTTTTGGAATTGGTTCATAGACACTTGCCTTGCTAATGGCCAAAAGAAGATAGGTGTTGCTGCACCAATGGAGCATGGCAAAACAAGCCAGATATCTATTGGCAGAATACTTCATTTGATTGGATTAAACCCTAATATAAGGATAAAGCTGGTATCCTGTATAGATGGTAAGGCTACAGAGAAGACAAGTGCGGTAAAAAGAATAATACAATATTCAAAAGATTATAAAAGAATCTTTCCTAACGTCCATCCTAATATGATGGATTCTTGGACAACTCATAGACTTGTGGTTAATAGAGATGTATTAGGCATGGTAGATGCTACACTTGAATCTCAGAGTATCACTGCTCAAGGAATTGGAGGTAGATGTGATGCTTTAGTAATGGATGATGTTGTAGATTTTCAAAATTCAGCTACTGAAGCAGTAAGAAGAAAAATAAGAGATTTAGCAATGACTACATGGATGACAAGGATAGATGATTCAGTAATAGGGAAGTATGAAGGCATAGCTTTATACATAGGCACTGCATGGCATGAAGATGATTTAATGCATTATTGGATGCAACCAGGATCTAACTTCACTTTTTTAAAGATGGGTATATCACAAGATTTTGAGTGTATAGAATGGGAGATATTAAATGGAGATCATATTTTTGGTAGAGAAGATATTGGTTTTGAAGATAAACCAGAATTTTTAGGGAAGACAGAGGGTTTGATTCCGTTATGGAAAGAAAAACCAAAAGAAGTATTGATGGGTAAATATCAATCAGATGAAGAAGGAGAAGGAGCAAGGTATTTTGATAGAGCGTACAGGAATAAATTTGTATCAAGTGATGAACAGATATTTTATACTATACATGAATGCAAAGATAGTACTCTTGATATGGAAGATGTAATGAATGAAGATTCATGGTATAGTTTTATGGGAGTAGATTTAGCAATAAGTAAAAGGAAAGATAGTGCTTACACAGTATTCGTTGTAGGAAAGATGGATCACAAAGGAAAGAAATATCTAGCAGATGTTATTAGAGGAAAGTTTAGTTCACCTTCTACAGCAGCTATAGCATTGGCTCTTGGTGCTATGTATCGTATAGAAGTTGGTATAATAGAAAATAATGCTTACCAGCAATCAATGTTGGAATGGATAGAAGTATTTAGAGATGAATTAGAATTGAAACCTATTCGTGGTATGACAGAACAACAAATTAAAAAACAGGAAATAGGATTAGAAGAAAAGTTAGATAAAAAGTATTCTAAATTCTTTAGTAAGGATAAAGACTTTACTCCTGCATTGTGGGCTTATTTGAAACCTTATCTTATGGAGTGTGGTAGGACAATTATTAGTTTTAGACCATATACAACAGGAAAAACATTATTTGATGAGAAGGTTGGCTTACCTGTCTTTGCTGCTGAGATACAATCAAGACAGTGGATTGTTCCTTGGTATAAACATTTGCAAGATGATAGATTAGATTATTGCAGAGCAGGTTGTGATATATGTGCTGCATTGAAAGAGATGGTGGGTTATCCTGGAGCAAAATATAAAGATTGTTTAATGGCTTGGTTCTTTTGTAGCAGAGCGATGAAAACAGGACAATTCAGGATTAGAAGTTTTTGATTTTGAGTATAATATAATAAGGATTAATTAATCTAGAAAGGAGAAATCTCATGAGTGATGTAAAAGAGGAAGTGGCTGAAGTAGTTCATAGTGCAAAAGAACAATTAGAAATAGCATTGGTTGATCTTATACAGTCAAGTGTGAAGGCAAAGGATTTTCTTGTTGGTGAATTGCCAGAGGTGGTGGAACAATTGTTGATGTGGAAGTTTTGGTATAATTTCATTTGGTTTGTTGGTGCTATTATAGTGTTGACTTTTTCATGGAAGAAGATAAATAAGTGGTATAAAGTGTGTAGTGAGGATAATTGGAGGACTGATGATCTTGTTATTCCTAGTATGGTTGGCATGGTTTTTCTTGCTTTTGCTTCTTTTATAGCACTTATTGAAGGTATTAATGTTACGTGGCTACAAATATGGGTAGCTCCAAAGATTTATCTTATAGAGTATTTAGCAAGTTTGACTAAGTGAGTATAATATAATATGAAATTATTTATTTTAGAAATAGTGATTATGATTGGTGTTGTAGGGGTGGTTTTTTATTATATGGCAGAGGATGTAAAAGCAAGAGCTTTAGAAAGAAAGGATTTAATTGAAATGGTAATTGTAGACGGAGTTGATTGCATTAAGATGAAGTCAAGTACATCATCTCAAGCAGGTGTGAGTATAACTTGTAATTGGGATAAATTTAATACAGAAATGGATTTACATCTAAAAAAGCAAGGAGTTTTTGGAGTTAAATAGATAAAGAAAGGAGAAATAAATGTCATTAGTAAATTTGGTTTATGATGGTACATACAAGAGTTACAAAGCATGGGTGTTCTTAAAAGATTGGGTTGTGCTATTTGTAGCCACTATGGTAATTATGAGTGGTACGTTTTTGCTTATATCATTTGTAACTTGGGATATGGTGTATTGGGAATATTTTAAAGAGAGTGTTTGGTCGTATACAAGGTGGGCTGGTATTGTTTCATTTCTGTTGGGCTGGTATTTCTTTAGTGATAGTTATAACAATACATTAATTATTCTTGGTGTGAAGAAAGCAGGTGAGTAGATATGGTTTGTTACAGTTGGACTAAGGAATGTGATACATTAACAGAAGAACAAATAGATAATTGTGTATGTAATGGTGAAGATGTAGGTTGTACAGCGACACCAATCAAAGAGGAGTAAGCGATGAGTGCGACTAATTGGGCGTCTTGTCCTAAATGTTTAAAGCTTGTAGAATGTGGGCAAAGTAAATTGTTACAAGATATTAAGGAAAAGTATGGCAAAATACCAGCAAATGAATGGTTAAATTTATTAGAGAAATCTAAAGATAGAAGACCATTAGGGCACACACTTAGAGAAGATTACGAAGTTTATACAGACCTGAATGGTAAATTTTATATTAAATACAACTGTAGTTGTGAGGTTTGTGGGTTTAGTTATGAATTTAATAAAATAGATGAAATAAAGTATAACGAATTAAGAGATATATAAATGCGAACATTCCCACAAAGGAAGGATCCTTATAATAAAGTTATTTTAGATAGGAAGACTTTCAATAATAGACTTAAAGAGATAGAAGAAGTTAATACAGCAAGAAGACAATGCAGGTTAAAAGAAATTAAGCATGGTGATAAGAAATGTTTGGGCTGTGATAGTATATTTTATTCCTTTGATCATGTCAATGAACGGATATGTGGCAGGTGTAAATGTTCTGTGGAGTATGTATGAACAAGAAACTTCTTTTTGGTTGGATAGCGATAATATCTACTTTTAATTTATTTGCTGCTGTTTGGTTAAATGATTTTGGAGAGGCTTTGGCTTGGTTTGCAGCAGCAGTTGCTTGGGGAGGACATTGGACATTTGAAACAGATAAAGACTAATTCTCTGACAGGGATTTTATTAATTTTTACTGATGAGGTTGTCTCTATGAAAAATTGTGTGGAATGATTTTGAATAGGTATTTATCTTTTATTCCCTGTCAGGGATTTTAAAATAGTGGTGTAGTCGGCTCTTTATGCTCAGTAAATAAATAGGATAGAATTGGTTGCTGGTACTGATAAATCCACCTATGGATTGCAACCCTTTCGGAGACGGAAGAAGATTATATAAACGTAACTGTAAAACTACAACATCAAGTTATTCGTTTAAAATTAAAGTTAAAAGATTACGCATTAGTCATTTCTGGTAGGGCGATATTAAAGCAGAGATAACAGAAGATAAAAAAAATGAATCAGCTATGCCAAGTTTAAAGGAGAAATAGAAATTTTCTATTTAATTAAAATGATATTTATTTTATAATAAAGTAATAGGGCTTTTGAGGATAAACCTTTAGTCTAATTAATTATTGATGATTAATTATAGAGGTTTACTTCATGAGCATAATAAGTTTAGCTAATCAAGCATTAGATAGATTCACCTTTCCTGTAGAACAAAAAGTATCAGTCATTCAAGAACACATAGCTACTGAACCCCAACGCAGTGCCATCATATCAAAGTATTTCAATCTCCCACATGAAAAGAAAGTAGACTTCATTTCTCAATATGGAGAAGACCTTTGGGTATACATATGTGTCAATAGGATAGCACAGTCAGCAGCAAGAGTACCTCTGAAAGTATTTAGAAGGAGGTCAAACAAAGGTATAAAAGGATTACCTAAAAAAGATTATGATGTTATTGTCAAGTCTGGAATAAAGCTCCCACCTTATAGTTTATCATTAGAGTGTTTCTTTTCAATTCAAGAACTATCTAAAATGCCAACAGATTTACTTTATAAATTGGATGTTATAGATGAAGCTCCAGATAGTCCTTTGCAAATGTTACTTGATAAACCAACCCCCTTTTTTACTAAGTATTATTTGATAGAAGGATCTACAACTTATCTTGAACTTAGAGGAAATTCTTTTATAGAATTGGTTACTGAGAACACAAAGATGCCTCCTTCAGAAATGAATCCCCCTGTTGAGATGTGGCATCTTGATCCTGATAAGATAGCAATAGTTCCGGATAAAAAAGAATTTATTCAGGCTTATGTATATGCTGCTGATAGATTAAAGATACCTATTAACCCAGCAAATATGATCCATATAAAATATTTTAATCCTGAGAATGTATTCTATGGACAGGGAACAGTTCAAGCATTAGTAAAAACGATTAAGCAGGAAAAGAATTTAACAGAGTTCCAAAATAACTTTTATAGACAAGGGATGAAACCTTCTGCTGTATTAAGTACAGATGAGCCATTAGGTGATCATCAGTTTGATAGAATGCAAGCACAGATAGAAACCAGTTATTCAGGACTTGCTAATATGCATAGACCGTTATTGTTAGAAGGTGGATTGAAATGGACAGCAATGTCATTAACTCAACAGGATGCTCAGTTATTAGAATTTAAGAAATTAGATAGGGAAGAATATTTAGCAGCATTTGGTTTACCTCCTGTAATGGTTGGATTGCCTACAGAGAATTTTGCTACTGCTCAAGAATCAAGAAGAGCATATTATTTAGATACATTAATGCCAAAGTTACAGACTCATGAAGAGAAATTCAATAATGAATTGGCTCCTTTATTTGGTCCTGACTTTTTTGTTAAGTTTGATTTTAGTAATACTCCAGCGATGGAAGTCAATAGAGAAGAGTTCCAAAAGTCTTTAGAGGCTGCATTAGCAAATGGATCATTAACAAGGCGAGAGTATAGGGAAAATTTAAGCAGGTTAGGTATTAAGTTGAGTGATGTTGAATTAGGTGACGACGGGGATGACTTTTTTATTTCTTCTAATCTTATTCCATTAGATGCTCTTGCTGATAGTCAGGAGGATTTAGAAGAACCAGAAGGTGATAAGCCAAAACCTAAACCAAAGCCTGATGCTGAAGACGAAGATGAGGAAGAAGAAAGACAATTTTTATATGGAGATGACTGATGAGCGGTGAGCGTTGGAATAATAGTGTAGTTATAGTAGATGAAAATGGTGAATTTGCTTTACGTTCAGTAAGTAGTGCTACTGCAGTTGATAAAGCGTTAGCTGTTGGGGGAGTTGATGCTTTTGCTCCTGCATTTGATCTTGCAAAGATAATGCCCCCGTTTGGAGTTAAATTAGATAGAGGATCAACTCAAAGACTTGTTTGCAGAGTTAACGATAATGTTTCTACAGCAGATGCATTTAATGCCGTGGCTTATGGATTCGATAGATTCGAGTAGAATTTGCAAAGAAGAATGTGAGGCTTGGTGTTGCAAAAATAGAGCTATAGTATATACGAAAGAGGGCAAGGGGAATACTTGTGCGGATTATACTTGTCCGCTATTGGCTTATTTTAATCGAAAGGGAATAAAATGACTGATACGAATGGGAACAAACGAGAGCTAAAATATTTCAGAGAATTTTTTATGCTAGCATTATTAGGATTGGTAGGTTGGACACTTGTATCGACAGTAGAGACAAGTAAAAATGTAGCAGTATTAGCAGAATCATTTAAGAATATGCAAATAAGTTTTGCTAAGTTAGAAACTGCAGTAGAGAAAGGCACAGAAAAAAGATATGATAGTGGGGATGCTGAGAAAGATATCACTAAGCTTATGGCTCTGATAGAAAAGAAAACAGAATTAAGATATAACAGTGATGATGCAGATAGAGATAAAAAAGAGCTTATTCACATGATACAAAATCATAAACATAATAGATAAATAATAATATGAAAAATTATTGTAAATGTGGTTGCGGAGGTTTAGTAAATAATTTGTATATGCATGGACATAATAGAAAAAATAAAGAGGTCTCAATAGAAACAAGAGATAAATTAAAAATTGTTAATAATGGTAAAAGTAACCCAAGATATGGAGTTGAAGTTTCAAAAGAAACGAGAAAGAAAATGTCTATTTCTCAAACAGGAAGAAAACATTCAGAAGAAACTCTTATAAAAATGAGAAATTATATTCCATGGAATAAAGACAAAGTTGGAGTTTTCAGCAAAGAAGCTTTAAGGAAAATAGGTGAGGCAAGTAAAGGAAGGAAATATTCTAAAGAAGTTTGTAAAAAAATAAGTGTTGCTAAATTAGGAGATAAAAACCCTCAATGGCAAGGAGGAATTTCTTTTGCGTCTTACGGTAGAGATTTTAATGAAGTACTTAAAGAATCAATTAGAAAAAGAGATAAGTATTGCTGTAGATTGTGTAATGTTTTTGAGAGTAATAGAAAACACCAAGTACATCATATAGATTATAATAAAAAAAATAATGGCCCAAATAATTTAATTACATTGTGTGTATGTTGTCATGCAAGAACAAATTCTAATAGAAAATATTGGGAAAATATATTAGCTAGTAAAGTGGCAGCATAATATGTCTTATAAGACAGATACAATTATTTGGAAAGCTCAAATTGCTCAGACCGTGGTTCATGAAAGAAGGTTTGCTAAAGCATTAAGAAAGTTATTTGCAAGACAAGAAAAAGAAGTATTAAGAAAAGTACAGAAGTCCAACCTCTCCAAATTATCTACAGTTACCAAAGCCGATGAATTTGATACCTACCTTAGTAGTATTAATCTAGACGAAGAACAATGGAATAAAACATTTATTAGCTCTATGAAACCTTTTTATGAGTCAATGGCATTAGCAGCGGGTCAAAGTGCTATGACTGATATAGGAGCAGGAGTAGCATTTGATGTAGAAGATGTAGCAACAAAGAAATTTATAAATGACAAGGTGATTAATTTTAGTGGTTTTGTTAACGGTGAAACTAACGCTGGTCTGAATAGACTTATCAAACCAATCATAAAACGTGGTGGAAGTATAGAAGACGTTAGAGAAAGAATACAAAAGTCAGTTGTCAAAAGATTTAATAGTAGTGTAAGAGGAACTGCACCAAGAGCAAGAATGATAGCAAGAACAGAAATGGTTGGTACTGCTAATGGTTCATCACTTGAAGCAGCAAGACAGTCAGGTACAGTTAAGTTTAAAGCATGGTTAGATAGTAGAGATAAGAGAGTAAGAACAGATCATAGAAGAGCTGGCATAAAGTATCGAAGGAAAAAAGCTATTCCTTTAGAGCAGCCATTTATAGTAGGTAGAGGCAAAACAAGAGCTAAGTTAAAATCTCCAGGAGTTTTGATAAGTGGCAATGCAGGACAAGTTATTAATTGTCGTTGCACAATTATTTTTACAAGAACAGGAGTAATTCCTAAAAAATCTTTAAAGTCTTTGCCTGTTGAGATCAAAGCTCCCCCTGTGTTTGTGCTTGGTTCATTTCAAGACATAAGAGAAACAATAAATAAGCTTATAGAAGAAGAGAAGTTTATAATAAGCAGTAGAGCATTTAGAGAAGGAGTCAATATAAACACAATACCAAAGTTCTGGAAAAAGTTCTTTGGTGTTAATATAAATCCAAGAGCAGTAATGGCAGCATTTCCTACAGAACGAATAATAAAAAGGTTATTAAAGAAAAGAAATATAACAAAGGTTAAACAACAGTTCGTAGTTCAAGGAAGAAACTTTTTACAATACACAGTAGAAGCAAAAGATAGTGAAGGTAATACTATTGATCCTTTGTTAGAAGAAAGAGTAGTACTCAGAGTAGAAAGAATATTTAAAGCACCAATGAATGGTAAAGCAAGAATAGTTGAGCACAATTACTTTGGGTTGTTAGATGAATTTGAAGATAGTAATTTTGGTAAGGAAATATTAGCAAGACATTTGAGGTTATATAAAAGAACAAAAATAAGAACTATAGAATTGAAGGCTGAAGGTTTTGGTAGTTACGCTTGGGCAAGATATGGATTTGAAATAAAGGATGACATCTTCCAAGAGTTTAATAAGTTTAAATCATTAGTAGCAGATGTATTATTTGCTTCTGGAGCAGATAGAAATGATGTATTGACGATAGTACCTAAGATAAAGACAATGCATGAAATAGCATCTATATCATTTAATGGTAGACAAATTGGGAAAGAAGTATTGGTTGGAAAGACATGGGACGGGTTTCTTAATTTAACAAATAGACGGCAATTATCTTTATTAACATCATACGTAAATTCAACGGAGAGATAAATGGAATTCTTTCATTTAGATGAACAATTAAGAAAGCAAGATGAGAAGGTGCATGATCCTGATAATAAGAAACATGATAGGTTTGTCATTAACACTATAAAAAGGATTATGGTTGGAAGTAGAAAAGTAGATAAGGAGTTAGTAGAAAAGTTTTATAAAAGTAGATAAAAATATATTTTTATTTCTTAAGTTTTATATTATAATAATTGTAGATAGATTTAGAGGAAAACCTCAAGATCGAAAAGGTAGAAGTTTACCTATTGGTTTTGGGGTTTTTTATTGCCTTGACTATACAAGGAGAAAATATGAGTAGACTGAAACTTAAAGAGGAAAAGAAAGAAATGATCACTCCTGATATCATATGCCATGCTGAATTGAAAACAGTAAAGGCAGATGGTGATGGTTTATTTATAGAAGGTTTTGCTAGTACAAAAGATATTGATCGTGTAGATGATATTGTAGAGCCAACAGCTTTTACAAAAACATTAAAAGCATTTATGCAGAATCCTGTTCTTATGTTCAATCATGGTATGGGGATAAAAGGAAGAGATGTGGTTGGTAAGATAGTTGAATCTGAGATTAGAGAAAAGGGATTATGGGTAAAGGCTTTTATAAGTGAAACAGAACAGGAATTGAGAACAAAGATTAAAGAAGGATTATTTAAAGCTTTTTCTTTTGGTTTTAAAATCCTAAAGTCTGATATGATCAAACAAGCTGGTAAGGATATTAGAAAGATAGCAGAGGTTGAATTGCTGGAAGTATCTGTGGTAAGTATCCCAGCAAATAGAAGGGCATTATTTAGTGTATCAAAAGCATTTGAATTTGGAACTGATTTGATTTATGAAAATGATTTTGTAGAAGATATGAGAAATGAGCTTATAAGTAACGGTAAAAGACTTTCTGAAATTGAAAATGATTTTAAATCTTTAAAAGCAGGTTGGGTTAGTTCTGCTCTAGAGCATACAAAATTGATTGATGGTGAATGTCATTGTGATATGAGTGAAGGTAAAACTTGTGAGTGTAAGAAAGATGATTTAACTAATAAAAAAGAAATAGAAAAAGAAGATACTGAAACACTTACTAAGCTTTTTAAATACGCAGAGAAAGAAATTGATGAATTAAAAGCAGGAAGAGTAATTAGTGGTAAGAATAGAAAAGCATTATCTAATGCAGTTGAAGCAATGAAGGGGGCTATTGGCGCAGTGAAGACAGTGTTGGATATTGAATCCCCTAAACCAACAGAAAATGATGAACCAAAAGGAGATATAAAACCTAAAAAAGAATTAGACATCTATGTAGATGATGATTTAATAGACGATGAGTTGCTTGCTAAAGTTGCTGGTGCAGCTAATGATATTATGACTATAGCTAATAATTAGGAGGAATTTCTTATGGCTGACGTTAAGAAAGATGATAAGAAAGAAGAAGGAGATGTAGAGGTTAAGAAAACAAGTGCTGAAAAGCTTGAAGACTTAACTAAAACACTCCAGGGCTTTACTGATCAGGTTAAAACCCAACAGGAAAGTGCTAAAGATCTTTCTGAAAAGAAAGCAGAGATGGACAAGATGAAGGCAGAAATGTCTACATTGCTTGAGACCATTAACAAAGAGAAAGCTGAAATAGCTAAAAGAACTATTATAGAAGGAGATTCAAAAGAAGACAGAGGAATAGGATATGAATCTAAAGATGTCTTTACTCGTCATGAACAGAAAGATATGTCTTTTGATGAATTGCTTACCGATTCTGGTGAGTGTAGTGTAGCTTTAAAATCTATTCAGAGTAGGGCATCTGATATCTATATATTAGGTACACTTATTGCTGGTAGACACGGAGTTAAATTTCAGGATGTTGTTCATAGATTAAAAACATATCAGGATTTTATGAAAGATACTGAAGGTCTTATGAAAGCAATGTCTATTGATTCTGGTAGTGCAGGCTTTGAGTGGATCCCAACAGGGTTTAGTTCTGACTTGATTGAGATTTTCCATCTTGCGATGGTTGTTGGTAACTTGCACCCTAAGTTTACCATTCCACAGAAGATGACTTCTTGGAAAGTTCCAGGAACCAGTTCTGATCTTAAGGCATTTAGGACGACTGCTGCTGCTAGTGATACTCCTAATAAGTTTAGGTCAAGTACAAGATCAACCAGGAATGTTACATTCACTCCTGAGAAATTAGTTGCTGCTACATTGTTTGATGTAGAATTAGAAGAGGATTCTATAATTCCTGTTCTTCCTAATTTGAAAGTGAACATTGCACAAGCGTTAGCAAGGGGAGTTGAAGATACAATTATCAATGGTGATACTGCTGGTACAATGGACAACACTGATATGCATGGTAGAACTATTGATGAGGAATCACCAACCAAAATGTGGGATGGTTGGAGACAGTACATTACCGATAATGGCAATACCAGATTAAATGCTGGTGGGGGAGCTACTTTCGGTGGAATGATCACAGTTCAAAGGAATATGGGGAAATACGGAATTAATCCAAGAAGTCTTGCTTGGGTTACTTCTCCTAACGGCTACTTTGATGCATTCTTGCACGTAACCAAAGTTCAAACAATTGACCTTTTTGGTCCTGCTGCTATTGTGCAGCGTGGTGAACTTGCAAGGTTTAATGGTATTCCTATTATATTGTCTGAACAAGAAAGACAGGATTTAAAAACCTCAACTGGTGTATCTGGTGGAGCAAGTTCAGGTTACACTGATACTTCCGTCCAGCTGGTTTGGAAACCTGGATTCTCTTTTGGTAGCAAAAGAGCAATGACAGTTGAAAGTGCTAAGATTCCAAGAACCGACACTGTTGAGGTTTGGGCAACAATGAGAGCTGATTTTCAGGCTAACTACTTAACAAGTGAAGAAATAGTTTCTGAAGCTACCAACGTAGCTTAAATATAAATGATGCATCCAAAGGGAGTAATTTAAGGATAAACCTTAATTTCCTATTTTCAAGAAATAATAAAGGAAATTTAGGAGGAAACATAATATGCCAAATCCTACAATCGGCGCGATTAAAGAATTATCTGATATTATAGCAGGTCATTGGAGGCAGGAACTTGTTACTGGGTTTGCTTCTGCTGCTGGTAATGGTTCTGCTGCGATTTCAGGTCTTAGTCCTGCTGGAGATGCACCTTTAGCTTGTGTAGTTCTTGGAGCTACCGCTGCTGGTTCACAGAATATCAACCTTGGGTCTGTATCTTTCGTAGTTGGGTCAACTAGGATGCAGATAGCCAATACTGTTACTTCTGCTAAATCAGTTATCTTAACTTGGTGGGACAGGACGTAAGTAAAGTTTTTAAATCTTCGGAGGTTTTTATTTTAACTAAAAGGGAGATACAGGTTTTCAATCAAATGAGAATTTTGTATGCTCCCTTTTTTGTTTATAGGAGAATTGATGTCACTTAGTAAAGATGGTTTTAAACAGCCATTAAAATTTAATTTACTTTTCATTTTAAAAGATGAAGCGGAGACGATTGAGCAAGCTATAACAGCATTTCATTGGGGTGATGGAACACCTTTGTACAATAGGCTTATTGTTGGGATAGATAATAATACAAAAGACAATACAGAAGAAATAGTAAGAAGATATACAGATGAGGTTTCATTTTTTGATTGGGGTGAAGATTTTAGTAAACACAGAAACGCTTTAATAGATAAGGCTGATAAAAATGCATGGTGCATGTTCCCTGATGGTCATGAGATTATGCGTACAGCAGCAAATAATCCTGGAATGTATGATGGCAGAGAAGTTCTTCAAGAATTTATGAAGCATAGCCCTACTCAAGCCAATGTGTTTGCACCAAATATAGAAATTGATGTGGATGAAAACGATATACCTGATGTAATATTTAGACGACCTATATTTTTTAGAAACACTGGCAAGGTAAAATTTTTTAGGAAGGTACATAACTATCTTTATGATGAAGAAAAGAAGTTGATTTGTAGGCTTCCTGAAATTTTTTTTATTCATAACATGCCTGAAAAAAGAAAACAGATGCGTACAAAGATGCGTACGGATATGAATATAAGGAAATTAAAAAAATCAGTTAATGAAAAACCAAAAGATGTAAGAGATAATTTTTATTATGCTGACAGTTTAGATGAAGCAAATGATGTAAAGAAAGCCATTAAACATTATAAAAAATCTTTTAAGATGGCAGACCAGCATGATCCTGACATGGCAGCACAAATTTGTATATCAGCTATGAATTCTCTTCACAAAGTAAAGAGATATGATGAAATGGTTAAGTGGGGCTATAGAGGTTTGCGGAATAGATGGGATAGGGCTGAACTTTACCACTATCTTGCTTTGGCAAAGAAGAACTTAAATAAATTACACGAATCAAATCACTGGTGGTATGTTGCTTCTCAATTACCTTTGCCAGATACAACATATTTCCTTATGGCAAGGGTGTACAGCTGGTATCCTTGGGAAGGCATGGCTGTTAACTTTAGTCAGCTTGGTGAATTAGATGAAGCATTAAAATGTTTTAATAGAGTATTGGAATGGAAGACAAATAAAAAGACAGGAGAGAAATGTCTAGCCACTTTAAAGAATATTGAATTGGTAAAAAGAGGAATGGAAGAAAGAGATAACAAGATCAAAGCGGACGGGATGACTAATGAATTATTAAGTCCAGAAATACTTAATAGTGCATTAGATATTGTTCATAAAGGAAAACACAAAATGGAGGTTGTATAAATGCCTACTCATAAAAAAGGCAAAATGAAAAAGCATGGTAGGAATACAAGAAAACCTTCGTGCCAAAGATATACTTCTCAAGAGAGGTGGAAGACAAATAAAAAGAAGCGAGAATGGCAAGTAGCCAAAGGCTTTAAGAAATTTAAAAATTTAAGCAAAGATCAATATTTTAATTTAACAGAGGAGGAAAGAATATGATATTAATTTACAAAGGAGCACCAGGATATAAAAAGGCTTTTGATGGGCATAAAACAAATACTGAAAGAGAATACACCAAGGAAAAGGCTGATGAGGTAATGAGGGATTATCCTGGATCATTTGAAATTGTTGGCGAAAGTAATGCACCAAAAAAAGAAATGAATCCGCCTGCTAACAAGATGGTTGCTAAATCTGAAGAGAAGAAAGAAGATGATAGCCCAAAAGAAGAAACAAAAGAGGACAAGAAAGAATCTAAAAGATTGAAAAGGAGAGGAAGGTATGGCAATTAGAGGGGAAAACCTTTTGTGTAAAGGGAATAGATATAAGACAAAAAAGTTTAATGAGAATTTTGATAAGATAGATTGGAATAAAGGCAAAAAGAAGGATTCAAAAGAATCTAAGGAAAAGGAAACTAAGTGAATATAGGGATAATTTCTCCATTCCAAAGGGGTGGTTATGGTTACACAGTATTGGACATACGGAAACAGCTCATTAAGTATGGGCATTCTGTTTCCGTATTGGCAAGAAATAATACTACTCGTGAACTTGAATTTAATGTTCCAAATGTAGAATGGTATCCAGGAAGAGAAATTCCTGTTGATGTAATTAATTACTGGATAAAGAAAAATGGTATCAGTAGGTGTATATTCCTTGGGTTTGATTCTGCAGATGATTTAATAAAAATCATTGGTAGTATTAGTGTTACAGTTGAAACTATATCAATTCCAATGTGGGAATGTATAAAAGACATTACTTTATATAAAGATTTTGATAGAGTAATTTGTCCTACTAAAAAGTGTTTTTCTTTTTTTAAAGATTTTGATCAAGCAGTATATGTCAAGTGGGGTTTTGATGATGAAATATTCAAACCTTCACAAGACCTTTTGTTAGATACTAAGCCAATAAAATATTTTCATCCTGTAGGTAAAGATACGCAAGAAGATTTATCTGGTAAAGTACCAACATTAAGAGGATTTTTAAATAAGAACAGAATAGGTGTTACAGATCAAGGTGAATTAGCACCAAGAGCATTATTGTATGTGCATTCATTATTATCTAATAACCAGCAACCTGTAAATTATAATTTAGGTCATGTCATTATTGGTAAGCAAAATCTCTCTCGTAGTGAAATTCTCACTCTTTATCAGTGCTCTGATTGTTGTGTGTTGCCTTCAAAGGTTGAAGGATTGGGTCTGTCGTTCTTGGAAGCGATAGGGTGTTCTTTGCCTGTGATTACTGTGGATGAGGCTCCTATGAATGAATTTGTTATAAATGAAAAGACAGGTTACACATTAGATAGAGATAGATTAGAACACGGGCTTGCTTGGGCATTCAATTGGTTTGAAGATAGCCCAGAAACCATATTGGAAATGAAAAAGAATACTTTAAAGATGAGAAGTGAATGGTCGTGGAAAACTAATGGTGAGGCTTTAGTAACCGCTATTGTAGGTGAATGATAATAACGAATGAGATAGTTTTAGATTTAGCTAAACAGGAATTGCAATCAAGGATAAAACCTCATTGGACTAAAGGACATATAAGTGTTGTTCATTATCAAATAAAACAAGGGATGTTAGGATTGTGTAGATATTGCCCAAATCCAGTTTCATCTCCTGAAAGTATGCGGTGCGATTACCATCTTGAAATAAAAAGAAAAGAGAATATAAAATTTAAAAAAGAAAATAGATGTCACAGTTGTTGTATTAAATTAAGAGCAGGCATGAAGGGAGCTTATCGTTGTAATGCTTGTAAAGAAAAGCATGCCATTTCACAAAGGGGATATAATTAATGCAATTAATAAGTTATAACGTACCTGATAAGCACAAGATTTATTTTTTTGGAGATATACACAGAGGCACGTTAGCTCATAATAAGAAAGCATTTGATGATGCTGTTGATGAAGTTAAAAGGCAAGAGAATGCTTATATGGTTGGTATAGGAGATTGGGTTGAAGGAAGACCAAGCAACCATAAGTTTTTTGATTTAGATGTAGCAGACCCTCAATTACTCTTACCTGAAAATCAATATGAAAAT
>Ga0080013_1000503_pt1 | contig 55561 bp, 52 predicted proteins | sample ETNvirenome_6_85_FD_69236 | JGI IMG/M metagenome (GOLD analysis project Ga0080013, IMG submission 69236) | Marine viral communities from the Pacific Ocean - ETNP_6_85 (SPADES assembly) (version 2) | ecosystem: Environmental > Aquatic > Marine > Oceanic | place: Pacific Ocean | collected 2013-06-19 | reverse complement strand
CAACAGATAACTGGTCAGCCATAAACTGATTCGTATTCTGTTTGTTTTGCAAATCGTTAATGTGATTTACCATCATTTTCTGTTCATCAGTCATATCCTCAATGATGTACTCTTTATCATCAAGATTCAAGACTGGCTTTTCTTTTTTGTCTTTAGCCATTATTGACTCCTTGTTTGTTAGTTAATTATTTTACGAAATACATCTCTACTGTATCGGAAATGTCTTTCATCTTAATCCATGAACCCGTTGGTTGTCCTTTAGTTACTTGTATCTGACCAAGTAGACCAACAATATGCCACTCATCACGCTCTTCCCGTGACTTGTAATCCTTAGAATCATTGTAATCTGGGTTTAATTTTTGTCTTTTATTGCTGGGAGTAATTGTTTCTGCATCATCTGGAGCAGTAACACCACTTGGAAGTCTGTCACTATGATATTTATGCTCACGATAATATTTATTTGGAATACCATCTTCTTCATTACCTTCAACTTTGGAATCGGTAAGTATGCCACCCATTGCCCCACCAGTCTCATCTTTGCCACTTTTAGTATATTCTTCAAATGTGATTTCTTCAGACCATTTAGTAAGCGTATATGATTCCCATATAGTAGCACCATAATCATCTTTCATGTATTTTTCTTGCCAATGAAATATTTGACCACCACCAACAATAGATGATGAACCAACAGGTCTTATAACTCCAATCGGAGTATCTCCATCAGAACAAGCAACAATTTTATTTCCATCAAGTTTAACTGTCGTTCCAACTGCGATTGGTTTACCATCCTTGCTTTCAAAGTATTCTGCATAGTCGAGCGATTGTGATTGATTAATAGTACCTTCAGCATCAATTTGACCAGCTCTACTAATTCGAGCGGCATAGGTACTACCAACTCCATCATACGACCGCCAATGATAATCTACATTAGTATAACTCCAAACATCAGTTGCAACACAATCTCCATCGCATCCTGAACCACTATTAGAGTCATCGTCTGTTACAATTTTTAGACTAAGAATATTACCATCAACATTAACATCTTCAACATCAACATTTATACTAATTCCATGAATAGTATCAGTCACCGTACCAGCATTAACGTCTGTAGATACCAACGCTCCATAAACACTTTGGTCTACTGTACCATTAGTTTGTACAGAATTTATAGAACTACCGAAAATATTATTTGCGTTACCAGCCGTTAGTTTGCCCTGAGCTTCAAGACCTGCTATATTATCTCCACCGGAAGTCGTATTATTAGTTGTGCAAGTTGCATAAAATATACCACCCATTAAATTTCCAAACTCTTCATCTGCATCATTAAAAGTTGTTAGTACTTCACAACCTTTGATATGAACTGATGATGATGAACTACCAGCAGTTTTAACATAGTTGCCAAAAAACCCTGTAAAAGAACTTGCTAAACTAAGACTTGTATGCTCAGCATGATATTGATAAGCATTAACAGTAGCCCCACTATCCGATGCCATATACACATCAGTTACATTACCATTTCCAAGTGTTACTGTGTTGTTTGCTACGCCTCCTGTATCATCTCCAATTACTATTTGATTTGTTGAGTCAGCCGCAGAAGTCCTTGAATTATTCCCGATACATATATTACTGATGCCACTTGTTAAAGCTACTGTATCTTTACCAGCTTGATGTCCAATTAATGTATTTAATGCACCAGTTACATCTGCACCAGCAAGATAGCCTAAAACAGTATTTCCATTTCCACAATTAGCAGATAGGCTTCCATATCCAACGGCAGTGTTAACTGCTCCATCATCAGTAGCGTCTAAACATTGATACCCCACAGCCGTATTACCAGCTCCAGAGGTGAGTGAGGCAAGAGCAGATTTTCCGATGGCTACTGTGCCGTCACCATCACCAGTTAATGCACCAGATAATGCAGTTCTACCAATAGCGACACAATCATTAGTTTCATTAGTTACCCAAGTGCCATTTCCACATCCCGAACCAATAAATACATTATTAGCAGATGCTGGAACATTACCAGTATCATTCATCGCATTAGTACCGATAGCGGTATTGTTTCCACCAGTAGTCTGTTCAGCCATTGCGGTATACCCAACTGCCACATTGCCTGAACCTGAAGTAAGAACATTTAACGAATCTTTACCGACCGCAACATTATTACCTCCTGATGTTGCAGTTGCTAAAGCCGCATAGCCGACCGCTGTATTAAAATTTGCACCATTCATAACGCCAGCAAGAGTGCTATTACCTACTGCAACATTATATCCAGAGACAGCATCAGCCCAAGCTCCACCCATTGATAAATATCCAATAGCCGTATTATGGTCTGAATCTACAGCCGCTTGGTCAACTTGGTGCATCGCTTGGAATCCGACTGCTGTATTATAAGTTCCAGTAGTCAATGTATCTAAAGTTTGGTAGCCCACAGCAGTATTTCCAGCTCCAGATGTGAGGGCTGTGAGAGCGGCATGTCCCACTGCAACGGCTCCTGTTACACCTTCCATAGCTCCCATCAGTGTTTCATTACCAATACCTACATTTTTTTCAGATACTGCCGTAATCCATGCACCACTACCAGCATCCTTTCCAACAAATACGTTATGTGTGGAAGCATCAGCGGTATCGTCTAAAGCACCACCTAAAGCATTTTTACCAATGGCTATATTGTTTCCACCTTCAACCATATCATCTAAAGCACCATAACCAAGAACTGTATTAGAACTACCCGTTGTTAAAGCCAATCCAGCATTATACCCAACAGCCACATTCCCAGCACCCGATGTGATGGCAGAAAGGGCAGATTTTCCTATCGCCACCGAACCTGATGCCGTAGAGGTCAATACAGCATCTAATGCATCTTGACCAATTGCCACACAATCATTTACAGCGGCTGTACCAAAATCTCCAGCCATACAATTTTTACCAATCGCTACATTTCCATCTGTTTCTGTTGAGCCGTAAAACAATGCATCCTTACCAACAACTGTATTGTGTTCGCCCGTAGTAAGATTTCTACCTGCACTTGCCCCCAGCAAGACATTTCCATCTCCATTTGTTGTGATGTCTTCTCCTGCTAAATATCCAAATATTGTATTGTTAGCACCACCATCATTATTCGATAGCGAGATTCGGGAGTTGGGGTCAATTTTTAAAGCAAGTGTATCTCCAGTACCATCTCTCGTAAGATAAAATCTATATTCAGAGTCCTCAGTTGTATTAGAAACATCAGTAGCTAACATTCTAATATAACCATATTCCGTACCATTATCAGCAGAATCGAGACCTTTGAAAGAGATATTGCCTAAAATTTCATTATCACTCGCATTGCCACTACCAGCATTTTTAAAGAACTGTAAGTAAGCTCCGTTTGTATCATCTGTAGTATTTTCAATTGTTAATATTGGCTTTGCCGATGTGCTTGATTCCAAATGCAATAAAGTGTCGGGAGACCCAGTTCCAATTCCGACGTTGGTTAAGAAATAAGAGGTGCCACCTGCACTAATGTCTATTTTAACTGTTTCAGCATGGTCATACATTCTCATTCTTGCATCTCCACCAGCATTACTTGGTTGGAATAAAAATCTTTCCTCTCCACCATCTGCATGGAAATAAATATCTGTTCCTTCTACATCTAAAATACCATCTGGTGACACAGTTCCAATTCCGACGTTGCCTGAAGGGTCTATTTTAAATCTAACCGTATCAAGTGTATTGTCCTGTGCATCTGCTGTTATAATACTAAAATCTCCGTACTGTTCTGTGTCAGTCTTGATTCCCCATACTCTCGAAGCCGCTTGAGCAGGAATATAATCCCAACCCAGTGTCTGGGAACCATCTAAAGTTAGACGGAAAGGTGGAGCATCAGTTCCAATTCCGACATTGCCTGACTGGTCAAAAGTGACTCTAGTATCACCATCATCTTGAATTTTTAATTTATCTGAGCTTCCATCATTATATATTTGCCACTTTAGAGTGTCAGCTTCAGTAAATCTAATCATAGAATCTCTACCAGTTGCCGATTCTATTACAAGCAAACCATCACCGCCTGCATAACTACAATCAATATAAAGAACGGCATCTGCTAAAGCATTGGTAATCTTCATATCACCAGTTAATACTTCTGAATATGAAAAATCTCCACCACCTTCTACAGTTAAATCACCTGAAATGGTTACATCGCCAGTTATTGTACCGCCTGAAGATATTGCATCAGCAGTTGTTGATATAATGCTACTTCTCATGATAACACCACTCTTACTGAAGCTCCAGAACCACTTTTATCTTCTATCCATAGATAAATACTATCACCTAGCGCTCTAGGAACTTTTAATGAATATATTGTATCTCCACCCATTAAATATAAAGTATTAGCTGTAGCTAATGCATCTGTACTAGAATTTGTAAATTCAAAATATATATCTTGAGTACTCATTAAATGAACCGTATGATAATTTGATACATCATAAGATTCTGCAGTTGTTATTGAATTTACAGTTTGAATTTGCCAGTCAGCAGCTGAATCCATATTTAAAGATTCGTGTGCTCTGTGTCTTTGAAGGTTTGCCATAATATTCTCCTATTTATTGGATCCAACTTGCGAGGCGAGAATGCTCCTTATTTGGATCCGTTATTAATTTACGTTAATTTAAGTTAACATACTAAAACTTTGAACCCTAAATGGGCCCTTTTGTTTACCTGCATGAAATTTTTCAGTAATTGCTCTAAATTCTCTCATAAAATATTCTTTAGTTTCTATCTCTCCAATATCTTCTGCATACTTAGCTTTTACATAGTATACAACAGCAGTTGCCAGGTATCTTGGAATATCCAATTCATCATCTTCATCATTAAGAACATCTACATTATAATATAATTCTGGACTTTCCTCAAATTCTTGTTGTACAGTAGCACTATCGCTACATTTAGTATAAGTAGTAATATACCCTACACCAGCTTCCTTTACTTTATGCAATCCATTCCATTTACCAGCTTTTCTTAATACTATATAGCTTCCATCACTTAAACTCTCAGGAGATGCAGAGTAATTATCATCCCCTTGATCTATAAGTTTTAGTAGCCCACCAAGAGATACATACGTGTCTATAGCAGTATTCTTATCATCAGTTTCATTTATAAAATAATCAGGACTATGTACATACTGTATTTCAAGACCATCTGCTATACTTTCCTTAGGACTCTTCCATAATAGGCGACCAGCAATGCCTAAATCATTCAATCCAGGCTGTGTAAGAGTCTGACCACTTGAGAATACTAAATCCTTCTGTACAATAGCAAGTTTATTACCTTTTAAATAATATGCATATTCTTTGCTAGTTGCCATCTGCGTCCTTCCTTATAGGTTCACCTATCATTCTTGGTATGGATCGGTATTCATTATCAACATTTAGATGATTCTTACATCTAATATCAAGTACTTTGAGCATATCACTTGGAAACTCATAGAATCTTTGATCCGCAGTAATATCAATCCTTTCAGTATTAACATGAGTTTCTGAGATCATGTTCATTTCTTCAAGAGCATCCTTAATATAAGTTATAGCTCTTCCAGTATCAGTTACACCTACTCTTTCCATTATTTCTAATACCTTCATTATCCCTCCAATACAGTTACTTTTGCTGATAATTCTTTAACTGCTTCTACGAGTAATGGTATAAGAGTACTATAAGACACTCCCCACTCGCCATCTTTTGATGTATCTACAGCTTCTGGCAATACTTCATTAACTTCCTGAGCTATGCATCCTATTCTATTCCTATCTCTTGATGGAATTGGTTTAGAACCATCAGGCTTATACTTCTTCCACTTAAAGTTCACGCCTCTAATACTATTTACCTTACTCAAAGCATCTGATATACTTGATATATCTGTTTTTAACGATATATCAGAAGTCCCAGTCCACACTTGAGCATCCTGAGCAATATAAACACCAGTGTCATTCTCTTCGTCACGAATGTATAATCTATCAGAAGTCCCAGTTGAATTAAATATCGTCCATCTCATAGTACCACCATCCAAGATTTTTAAACCAGAATCTTGAGCACCATCTATATAAATCCAAGCATTTGTAGAATTTCCTGTACCATTACCTTGAATATAAAGACTGGATGCAGCATCAGGACTAGATGTACCTATGCCAATATTATTAGCTGAACCATCAACAAATAGAGCATTTATATTTCCATTAGATTCTACTCTAAAATCTACACTTGCACTTGATTCATTTATTGTTACTGCACCATCTAAACCTACTGCTCCAGTAGATATACTTAAAGCTGAATCAGTACCATCACCATCTTCTACAGCTCTTAATGTTCCATCTATACCACTTGAATCTATTTTTAATAATAGAGGGTATGTAGATGCTATTGTTTCTCCTGTTAAAGTTGCCATTTCAGTTTCTCCTATTAAGGCGCTAATTGTGCTATAATATATTCTATATTAGTACCATCTGAATGAGATGCCTTAACATAGACTTCGCTACATTCTAAATATGATCCACCCCTCAGGCATACGCTTCCACCTGGAGGAATTATTATATAATAATATTTTCCATCATCTAAAGATACAAGAGCATTCTTATCACTCCCAAGATTCTTTACATACAAAAAACAACAATCAGTATTATCTGTCGTTAATGGTACACCTGTCGTTGATAATGTTAAAAATCCACTCCACAATTCATGGGAATCTTCCCATCTATTTCCTGTATTATTATCAGTATCATCTAAATCTTCCCATTTTACTTGAGCATGAATCATGGAAGTCCATCCATCATTCCACTGCGTAGTATCTATTCTTGCACTTCCTTTTCCCCCTAAAGTTTTACCTGGACTATCTTGAAATGATATTTTAGATATAGAATCTTCTTCCATTGTATCTATTCTGGTTGGAACTACATATGTACTGAATATTACTCTTCTAGCATTTGGCATTATTTCGCTTCATAATGTTCTATTGTTGAAGCTCCACTTAATGTCTTAACGAAAATATTTGAATCTGTATCAATCTCTGAAGCAAAAGCTTCTCCTGATGATAGTTGAATAACATAATTAGCAGCAGAATCTCCAGTAAGTGAAACCAGAATATCAAGAGAACCCGTATTTTTTACAAATACAAATTCATAGTTACTTGCAGCACTAACTATCTCACACTCACTACCAGTAACAGTAACCGCTTTACTAGCTTCATAATTACCAGTTGCAGCAATAGCCTGAGCACTACAATCTCCTGTTAATTTTCTACCACAATCACTATCAAGATACCACCTGCCACCAGAGATTATTTGCTCTTGTGGTGTACAGTGGTTCTTATATCTTACTTTATAGGTGATTGCCATAAAAGATCTTCTATAATACTTTCATTTATGATAAATCATCCAATACAGCATATACTAATAATTTAATATCATTAGATGCTGCTATAGCTGTAAAATCTGATGCTGGTGTTGATGATGAAGGTCTGCCCCACCATACATCTCCAGGTTCTAATGTAAAATCACCATCAGTACCATCTGCAGCTACACTATTAGTAAAATTAAAATACATATTATCCGTAGAAACTGTAGTTCCATCTGCTTGAAATCCAGAATGTTTTATAACTATAAATTCTATAGAATCACCTGCTGCTGTTCTTGTTGGAGTTGTATCTCCAATTACTCCTTGTAAATATCCTATATCAGCTACTATTGGAGCTTCACTAGAGCTATCAATATCATTAGCATAAGAAATCCATTTACAAGCATCTCCAGCCCCATCATTTAAATCATACTCAATTGTTCCTCCAACAGATACTTTCATATCGTCGGGTAAAACTGATGCTGTTATACTTACTGTTGCTTTATGTGCTGCCATTTTATCTCCTTTGTTGTTGTGACTGAGATGCCATTTGCATGCCAATCATTTTTGAATTATTCTGAACATAACTTTGTAATTCAGCAACAGCCCACTTGTAATATTTATCAGCTTCTGCTGCATAAACTTGAGCCTTCTGTGAATTTAAAGCTGTTTTTTGAGTTTCTGAAGCCACTTCTGCCTGGTATTTCTGTAAATCAGCTGTATACAAAGCAACTTTATTTTGGTATTCCTGTACTTCTTTGCTAAGTGTATTAGTAAAGTCCTGTACTTCTTTATTTACATCAGCCTGGTATGATTGAAGTTCTGCTGAATACTTTTGGATCTTAATACCATTATCTGCTATAACGTCTTCTATTTGCTTAGCAGCGTTAGCTAAAGCTAATGCCTGATCCTGTGCTTTATTAAATTTATCCACATCTGTAGTTAGTGCAGCTTCTTGTTGTGCATCTGTTGCATCTAACTGTGCTTGTGTTAATACTTTTTGTAGATCACTATTATGCTTTGCAAGTTCTGCCTGTATATTAGCTTGATATATAGAATTTTCCTTATTGAATTCATTTAACTCATTTTGAATATCTGCTTGAAAAACTGCTATATTATCTGCTTCAGTTTGTTGCCATGCTGTGTAAGCTGTACCTACCTCTAATTGATATCTGGACATCTTAGCCTGGTATTCTTGAACTTCAGTTACGACTTTTGCCTGGTATTCCTGAATTTCTCCAGAATACTTCTGTAATTTTTGAGCTTCTTCAGCCGATTCTAATTGTGCATTCTCAATGGATTTTTTCAGTTCTACCTGATATGCTGCATTCTCTTTATTATATTCATTTAATTCATTTTGAATATCTGAAGCATATTTTTGTAAATCCGTCTGTCTTTCAGCTTGCCAGACCTGCAGATCGCCTTGGAGATTTTGTTGATATTCTTGCACTTCATCGTTTACCTGTGCTTGATACTTTGCAATTTCCTGCTGAAATAACTGTAGTTCCAAAGTATAATCCTGTATTGATGCTTGCAAAGTTAAATCAGCTTCTTTCTGAGCATCCTGCATATCTATTTGTGCTTGTTGTATATTTGTTTGTATTGCAGCTTGATATACAGCATTTTCCTTATTGAATACATTTAAAGCATCCTTAACCCTTGCTTGATATTCTGATACTTTTATCTGAGCAGAAGATAATCTAGCTTGAACTTCATTAACATATCCTTGTGCTGTTTGAAGATATCCTTGAGATTGAGCAGACATAGCAGCTATTTCTCCCTGATAAACTCCAAGTTCTGCTTGATACTTCTGTAATAACCTGGCATCTTCTTCATTATCAAAATCAGCATTCTTTAAAGATTTTTGAAATTGTACCTGATATTCTGCATTAGCATCATTAAATTTATTTAATTGATTCTGCATAGCTGTACTATAAGCCTGTATATAAGTAGCTATCTTCTGTAATTGTACCTGAGCTAATTCTGGATCTTCTTCATTCTGAATCATATCTCCAGCAACTTGGAACCATTTCAAAGGATCAATATTTTCATCATCAAAATCATAATCTAATGCAGTCCAAGAAGCAGTATCAAGTTTAGTTAAATCTACAGATGTACTATCAGATCCAGTTGTTGTAATAGCTGGTGCTGTATACACAGGTGCACTTGTACTAAATGATACAGATGTACCTGAAGATAAAGTTGGACTGTCTGGAGGTACTGGAACCACATCTACTGTTGCATTAGCAAGATCAACATTTGTGTTGATTGCAGTTAAAGCTATAGTAATAGCTGATGCTTCAGAAGGATATTCTGTTGCCCAAGCCACACTACTTATTGTTGTAGTAGGTGAAATATAATTAGGAGCACTAGTTAAATGAGAACCTACTGTAACTGCTGTAACAGAACCACCAGATATTACAGGATCTAATGGAGTAGTAGGAGCATTTGCTGAAATAGTTAAATTACTAATAGACGGTGCAGCACTTAATGTTATTACAGGTTTTGTATATGTAGGAGCTGCTTGGCTAAAACTTACTGTAGAAGCTGTAATTGTAGGTGAAATTGGAGCAACTTCAGAAATACTAAATGCTCCTGGATCGCTATCATCAAAAGGATTTAACGAGCCACTTTCAAAAAAATCATTAAATGATACTTGAGCTGTCTTCGTAGGTTTTATATATGTTGGAGCATTTCCACTTATATCAGCTTTTGAAACTGCTGTAACTGTTATAGCACCAATAGATGAAGCAGAAGCATCTGCATTAGTTGCATCTGTGTAAGATACTGTATTTATACTTCCCATAATAGGAGCAACAACAGAAATAGTGAATACACCAGGATCACTATCGCCAAATGAATTCGTAGAACCATCAAAGAATGTATCAAAAGAAACTCTAGTTGTAAGAGATGGTTTAGTATAAGTTGGGACATCACCGCTTATATCAGCTTTTGATACAGACGCAACTGTTATAGCACCAATAGATGTAGCTGATGCACCTGCATTTGTAGCGTCTGAATAACTTATTGTTGATATACTTGGCACAGGAGGCGAGACTGGAAGAATTAAAGATCCCACGCTACCAAGTGAAGGCGCAGAAAACGTAGGTTTGGCATATGTAGGAGCAGAACTGCTTACAGATATCACCCCAGTATCAAAAGAAGGAGATGCTGGAGTTACTGGCAAAGATGAAGAAATACTTAAATCTGTTATACTTGGATTACTAGTCAAGGATAAAGAAGGTTTCGTATATGTAGGCGCAGTCCATCCAGATGCATCTACTGTAGATGCAGTTATCAATGGAGATACTGGGACTACAGATGAAATATTTAAATCACTACCAAAATCAGGAGTAGTTGGTGCAATAGGAACTGCAACATCACTCCATGTAGGTATGGCTGAAGTAGCCAATTGTGTAAATTCTTTTGCACAAGCATGAAAAACAACAGCATTTCTTAAATCACAATCATCATCTATCTTTAAAAAATCTACATAGTTTACTAATACTGTTTCACTTGCAGTAGGATCTGGTTTTACTACTACTTTACTACCTGCTTGTGTATAATATTTAGGATATGTTTTAGTTGCTAAATGAATACTTGAAGAATTAGCAATAAATCCCTGCATTGATTCAGGTACTTCTTCAGCACTAAATCCATTTCTTTGTACATCTAAAATATTGTCTGTTGGCTGTGGTAAAGTTACAGCAGTTGGAGAATCATCTCCACCGTGAGTCGCACTTGCAGTACTTGTTCCAGCCCAATGTAATAAATTTTTAGGAATGCTTGAGACTACAAATTTCTGAGCACTCTTAACGAACTGGTCATCAGCATCTGAAACACCAGTTACATTTTCTATATCTAATTCTATATTTGTTGTAGCCATTTTAAATGAATATGGGGGGACAATGAAGCCCCCCCAGATATTCTCTAGTTAAGATCTATTAATAACCAGTTCCTGTAAAAGTAGTAGCTTGTAATCCGTCAAGAGCATTAGTTGCTACATTGACGTATGTTTTTCCACTAACCATTACAACATGTTCAGATACATATTCAAACATAAGATCTGACCCAATTGCGCCACCAAAAGTGACATCATTCTCATCAAGTTCCATAGATTTTTCACCATCAGAACGTTCAGTTACAATTGTAGTCATCCTTACATTAGTTGCATGTTCTGCAACACCCGCTCCATTACCACATCTTTCTTGAGTAATAACTCCAGCGAATGCAGCTGAACCAGCATCTGGAAGTTGGATCTTAGCTGCTGCTGCCATTGTACCACCAAATAGAATTCGGTATTTTAGTCCAATGGTAGCTTCACTAGCTGTAGGCAGTTTAATTACTGCACCACTAGCTAAAGCAGCTGTGATAAAGATAGTTCCAGCATCTTTTGCTGATAATGTATGAGAAGCATCACCAGCAGTAACAACTGAAATTTCCTTAAAACCAACATTTCTTGCTGCGTTATTTAGACTATCACCAGCTTGATTTTGACCATATAAAGGTATTGCCATTTCCTACCTCCTTATGTCCAGATAGCATGGGATTCGGCCATTGACCATTCCATACCAGCTTCGGTTAAGATTTGATCTACTCTGCGGTCAACACCTGAATTCTCAAGTGTTTGAACACCAACATAAATAGATGTATCACGATTAAGTCCATTACCAACAAGAGGTCTGTAAGCACAGTTCTTCAAGTTAATACCCAACATCTTAACATTGGTTCCATCAAGATGCACATTCCGTGCAACATTCATGTCACCATAAACTGTCGAGATTGTTGTGATATCAACACCAAACACTTTTTTACGTCCCACAAGACTCATGTCAGCCCTTGCTAGTGAATTTTCACCATTAGCACTTGGATTAGAAGACTGGAAAGCCTGAACTGATCCAAGGTTATTAGCAAAGTATCCACTCAGTTTATGCAACCAGTTGTATACTTCTGTAGAACAGAAGAACAATGTTGCTGAACTGTTATTGTAGCGAGGATCAAGAAGGTTAGACAGATCGTCTAGGAAACTATCTTGAGACTTTGTTGCTACAGCCAAGCTAAATGCATTACCATAGCTTGAAATGTAATCAACAGCACCTTGAGTGTATTGAACACTATCACCATCTGAATACTGAGATCCAAATAACAATGATGTTTCAATATCCCACTTATGCTCGATCAGCTTTTCACGCCAAACACGTGCCCACTCACTGGATTCAAACTTCAATACTGTAGCACGAGCCGTATTGGTCATTGCCATTGAAGTCTTCCAGATCTGAGTAAGACCATGATTGCTTTGATAAGGTTGATCAATCCAAGTTTCTGGGAAACCAGAACCTTCAGCGTGTGCTGAACCAACTACATAAGTCCTAGCTCTTTCAAGTGTACTTGCAATTGATTGATCTGCCACAGCTTCATCACCTTCTGCAGCACCAGGACTAAAGTTATTATTCCAATAACCAGCAAATCCACCATATGAACCGTCTACTTTAACTATCTTACATGTCACTACTGCAGGATATTTATTAGTATCCTTTGCAGAGCTTTCCCATGTAGATGAATCAACTGCTGATACTCTTGCAAGTAAATAGCCTTTGCCCCACGATGTAGCCGCACTAGCACCTTCTGTCATTAGAGGAATCTTGATTAATTGACCTGGAATAAAGAACTTTGGTGTAGTTCCACTAGCACCAACATCAATCTTGTTTGATGTGTTGCCATAGATATTCTGTACGTTACCTTGATACTTATAATCACCTGCCATATATAGTTTCAAGCTATCGCCAACTGCTACACTAGTTCCTGTACCACCGTCATTATACGCTTCAACAGTATCATCTGCAAATTCATCTGCACCATCATTTTGCACATAACCCATTACATAGGCGTATCTTTTGTTAAACGAAGGACGTTTCTCAGTAAACTTAAACTGAGGATCGTCTGTCGGTTTTTTTGCCGCCTGACTCAGAAATCGAAAGAAGGGATCTTGAGGGATAGCTAGTTCAGATACACGACTACCAAAGTTATACTTTCTCCGAATATCACCCGTAGAAAGATTGGTACTGGTACCTGGGCCTCGCCCGTCAAAGTCCGCCACAGTGAGATCTGTGTTAGGCGTTATAACTGATACATAATCAGCCATTACGAACTCCTTTATTTAAAGTTCAGACAGACGACATAAAATTTAGTCTATCCGAACAGGTTGTCTAATTCACCGTCAGTACCCAAGAGAGCATCAAAGACAGAATTTTCTGAACTTTTCTCTTGAGCGTGACTGTTTGCTCCGCTGACTGTAGACGGCATATTCCTGACATTTTTCATCTGACCAAGCATATCTTTCTTAGTAGCATCAGCAACATTAGAAGCAACTCTCTGCTTATTCTTCAGGTAATTGATATCATCTAGAGTAAGAGTATGTGTTTTTGCCCAATCCACCATTTGCATGTATTCATCATCGGACATACCAGATTCCTTACGGAATTTAGTTTCTTCATCTAAACGCTTTCTTTCAACTGCCTGTTGAGAAGCACGTTCCTTTTCACGCTGCATCATACCACCTACCCTCTGCTGGACAATTTTATCAACATGAGCATTCATCAGCTTTGCACTATCCGAATCTGGATCAGACATCGCCTCCTGCTCATTGTACATAAAATCCTCATCCAGACCAAGGGATGATTGGATGCTCTTTGACGGTTGCCCGCCATTTACCAGATAGTCTCGGACATGCTCTACCAGCCCGCTATCGTTTTTCATTGCTTCAAGAACAGGAACAAAAGGTTCTACACTCTTGTACTGTTCAGCGAGCTTGACGGCTTCACGACTGCTGTCTGCATATCGTTTCTTGTAAGGATTACCGTCATTGTCCCAGTCCACACTATTGGAGCCAACACTTTCTTGGGTGCGAGTTACCTGTTCGGGATCGCTATTTTGGGGTTGGGTTGCCTCAGTGGTTTCTTGTACTGCTCCGTTTACTTCATTCTCCAGAGCGTCAAAAAAAGATGCTTCAGAAGAGCCAAAGACTGCTTGTTCTGTACGATCAATAGATTGATCTTCAGAAACCTGCTCTGGGTTACTTACTGATTGTTGAACTAATTCGTCCATTGTTTACCTCTTTTTAGTTATACTGTTGAATAATTTTACGAATTTTTATTATTACTTTGCAATTGATTTCTAGCCTTTTGTATCTCTAATTGCATTTCTTTCTTTTTAGTTGCTGCTTCATTGCCCATTACATTCTGTAAAAGCTTCTGTTCTGCTTCAGTCTGCCTGTATGCATCTTGGGTATCCCCCTTGACTTGTTCCTTCTGTTTGGTGATTTCCATCTCAGCCTGCATAACCTTGCCTTTAATACCAGCCTGGACAAGTTGCCTTTCAAGAGTTTCAATAGTGCCTTCTTTATCTTTCATGGCTTCCTGAAGCTGTTGCAGTTGTCCTTGTAATTGAGAATATAAACTCTTTCTCTTAGCAATAAGATCTTTTTTCTTAATATCTGTTTCAGCTAATACAGCAAGATCATCTACTACTCCAAGTTGTAATAGTTCTTTTAATTCTGCCAGGTATGCCCAGCGATTAATTGGAAGAGTGGATCCAGATATAATCCTTACATCAAACTTAGCAGCAGAATAATCCATTGATTTACTAATAGCTTCTCCCATATCATTGAATATTGGGATATTGATCTCTACTTCACGATCTTCCTGCAAAGCAGAAGGCTGAACTATCCTGAATCTCTTATTTGCACTATAAATAGCTTGTGAATACTGCATAACAACAGTACCTAGTTGTTTTAATGCAGGTTCTATTGAATTCTTCATCCATTGTTTTACACGCCTGGTACCATACTCATCCAAAGCAAGCATACCACGAAATGTTTCATGCTGTTGTTGAGTATCACCCTGCATAGAAGAATAAATACCAGCAAGGTATTCCATATCTGATTTACCTTCCTGAACTATAGTAAAGAAAGCGTTAGATAGGGGAGCAGGCATTACAGGAGTTGGTCTCTCTGCTCCAGGTCTTACAGGAAGTAATGCTCCTGGTGCGGCTGAATATTTCTCCCACATTTCTGCATCAATACTACCTTCTTCAAACATCCACCGTAAGCTGCTGCCTAGCGATGCATTGTGCACCATGATCTGATGTGACTTATTGATCTCTTTCTGTTTACCTATCAGCGGACTTACGGCAGAAATCGGAAATGGAGTCCCAGTCCATTTGTAGTGAAAGGGAACAATGGGGTACTCTGTCACATTCTCTGGAAGAATGTATTCATAAAGTAATTGATCGCCAGCAATACAACATTGACGTATCCTGACACCATAAAATTTTACAGCATCAACTATGTTAACTGCAAATGTTTTATCTTTCAAAAGCACTTTATATTCTTTTTCAGAGATAACTTTATTCTCAATCTTGGACTGAGCTGCCTGTAATTCACTCATATATTCCTGCTCGGCAACCTGTAATTGCTGTTGCATCATATCCTGAGCTTTCTGCATCTCAAGTTCATATCTCTCGGGAATCATCTTACCTTCAGCCACAGCCTGTTCCATCTGCTGCTGTTGTTCCATGAGTTGAACTTCCATCTCAGACTGCATCTCTTTCATCCTTACCTGAACCTGCTGTTGAATAGCCTGAAGTTCTTCAGGACTTGGCGGTACACGATAAAAAACATTCATATATGCGATTTTAATCTTTTCATATACTTCAAAGAACTCTACCAGAGGTTCCTGTTCACCCTCAGCAGTAATACCCATATCATCCATTGTATCATCATCATACAGGAAGGTTTTCTGATCGCCTGTGCCTATAGGTCTTCTTGTATAGGAAAAGTTTGCATTCTCATCACTACTTGATTTATCAATTTTTCTTTTATGTTCTGGAAATAGTTTGACCAGATGACTCTTAGGCAAGACTTTCCTTATCATGATGTATGATGCATCCCTGAACATAATATCTCTTGACTTCTCATCAACATATATATCAAATGGTTCAGGCTGCCCGATCTTAACTTCACCCATCCCATTATCAGCATCCTTATCTATCTCTACCATCAGATAACCAAGACTTTTAGTTATAGAATCATTTACAGCATTAGAATAGAGAGTATCTCCATCTGACTTACCCCAGATATAATCTGCTATATCACTAAAGACTGCAGCTACGTCTGTATCACTACCTTCTACACCAACAGCCTGCCATCTTGGGTTATTAGCAGTTGCATAGTAATTCAACATTTCCACTACAGGTAGAATCCTGTTAATTGTGAATGTTGGCATACCCTGTTCACGAAGAGAAGCAACTTCTGTTTCCTTAAGCTGTTCATCATGTGCAAAATCATATCCTTCCTGATTCACATTCTGCCATTGCTCTCTTGTATAATTGTTAGTATAGTTAAATAACTGCCGAACCATTTCGGCTTTTTTCTTCTTAGCCATTATGTATGTACCTTTTTTAAAAATTCTTTATTTGCCATTATGCTACCACCCAGTCTTTTACTTTAGGCTTACGCTTATACCAGTCTCCAGCCTTATCCTTCTTAGAATTCATAGGTGGATGTGCAAACTTACAAGCATATGCTAATGCATCAATAGTATCATCATGTGCCATACGAGGCCCAAATGTTATAATCTCCCTGTGAAGATCGTACATCTCCTTCTTTAGATGGATCTGACCTATAGCAAATCTTTGTGCAAGTACTTCCTGGATCCTGTCACGCTTACTCATCCTGGTGCCAGGCTTTTCTGCCCTGTATCCTACACTAAAATCATTTCTCCTACGCATTTCTGACTGTAATGCCTGGAATATAGGCTTACTCATACTAGTATCTTCTACAGTAAACAAAGATGGATGATATATCTTAGCATAATCAAACATATAATCCACTATGCCCTTCTTCTCCTGACCCAATATAGATATCACAGGAATTGATCTCTTCCTTGTGTAATCAAGGACATATATGTTATTTTCTGGAGTGACTGCCACAACTATAAGAACAGAATAGTCACTGTCCCTTCTTTGACTGTCGGTGGCAGGATCAACCCCGCAGAAGACATTACAGGGTTGAGTATCCTGCCCATTGGGGGTAATGAAAGACAATCCCGTCTCGACGTCGTGGGTAAAGCTTCCTTCCCAATACTTGATATGTTCTCTGGTAAAGATAGAATTATCTGCACTTTGAACCTCCATCATGTATTCCTGATAGAACTTCTGAGGCTGACCAGAGTCTGCATAAAATTTCTTCTTACGCTCCATTTCCTTGTGTCCAAACCAACTAGGCCACAATGGCGTACCATCATCCATAATAGCTTTATAAGTAATCACTTTCCAGCTGAATGCGTCTTTTTCCTTTTTGGCTTTGTCGTGCCCAACAAGGATATTTTGTATAAATGAATCAAAGTGTACAGGTGTTCCATTAATTCTAAGCCTGCCGTCTGCAGGCTCCAGAGCTGGAAAGACCACAGCCGTGACAAGATTCGAGATCTTCGCTCTGGATTCGGGGGTGATAGTGTTATTCTCATCTTCAAAATCATCCAGGACAATAAGATCGTATCTTTTATGCAGTTTAGCACCTCCACGAATGCCTGATAAGTTAGATTTAGAGATAAGTTTACATCCATTTGAGAGTTCGATGTCATCTTCAGTCCATTTCCTTCCTTTTAAGTCCCCAAAATAATACCTAACCTTATCATTATATTCAATATGATACTTAATATAATCAAGATTGGGTACAGATATCTTTGATGAAGCCGCTACCCAGCCATAAAATAGCGGATCTCTTGCGAAACAGAAGTCATGCATTATATTACACTTAGTTAATACTGTCTTACCATGACCCCTTGGTAAAATAATGGCTAATTGCCTGTATTGATTATCCATAAGAGCATCTGTAACTTCATAATGGAAGAATGGAGTCTCAGATCGCATAAAATCATCTGGAAGAAACAATTTACCAAAAGCTACAAGGTCTTTTCTAGCTAATTCTAGCTGTTCTTCGGCCTTTGATACATTTTTTGTATTAATATTAGCCATTTATCGTACCTTATTATACGAAAAAAGACAATTACAAAGCAAAAACTATAACTTATCTATCTTATTCTTTATTTCATCGAACTTTATGTTCAAATACCACCTAAGTAAGTAATGGTATATTATAAGTAATATAGGTACATATACTGCATGGAATACATCGAATCCATTCTCAGCTAATGATTGTAGCCAATACCTCATGCCTCTAACTCCTTTGGACGCTCTACGGCTTCTAACTGATCATTGCTGAAACCTTCAAACAAAGCTCCCGTTACCTGTGTTATCTTAGTACTGGACTTATCTTCCAGATCCAGGATATCAGAAAGCTTGAATAATGCCTTAAGGCGTGTATCTGCCTTTTCACTACCATCAGCTTCTGACTTTATCCTGTCAAGTACATACTTTGGGCTTATTCCCAATTCCTCTATAATTGGTTCCAATTCTTTCTTCATAGCTTTTATTACCCTTTCTGTTTTTATAAGATTAGATGATTTGGTATTAGCATAGTGGGGATTATTGGTAGGGAATGCCCTTAGATATGCGTCTTGGGCTGCGAGTCCTGAGGAAAGGTACTGTACAAACAATACCTCGTGTTTCGAGAGCGTAGTTCGGGAAGAGACTCGCTCATCTGCAGACATTTCCCCACCAATTGAGTAAATATTCCTTCTCCTGGATGTATCCATCTTAGTACGTGGTATACATACAAATGTTCCTGTACATGTGCCGATATAGCTGCGTATACGATCCTTGCCCTTGTTCCGAATCATTTTACCCTTTCTTAATACCTGGATTACGCAGCCATCATCAGCCTGTACCCAATCACCAATATGAGAGACACGCCAATCGGGTACAACGTCCACACTTGAAGGGACTTCATCCATAGACTCAAATACTGTGTGACTTATCTTATTTACTTTGTAATGTCTCATAATACAGCCCCCGCCAGGGGGCGTAATAATTCAAGCACGTCCTATGATATTAAATCTATTACGTATAAGCTTTTTAATCCATTGATGAAAATCGTCATCTTCTGCTGCTGCTTCTGCTGTTACTACAGGATCAGGAACTTCTTCTCTAGGATCTACATGATATTGCTCTTCCTGGATGAATTCAACTTCTTCCATTTCTTCATTAATGCCTATCGTAAGGTGATATATCTTCATGCTATAAACTACATATAAAATTATACAAATGGATATACTTTTCCCCTGAGAAATTAATTTTAACTGAAAATTTCGTCTAAAGCCAGTTATTTCTCCCATACTTAAGACTTATATTTCAGCAGTTTTCTGCAGTATCGGGGACAACTCAGTTAACTATGTTGATAACCTACAACCCGACTTCTGAACCTCGTAGTAGAACTATTGCAAGGGGACTAAAAGGCTGATATTCTTTGAATCTGCGGTAGCGAATATATAAAAAATATATGATTTAACAAAAGTTTTAAAAATTGTGGCATTTTGATGTGTGGTCTTTTATATAGACCCTACCCCCTAACGTGGGATTTTCACTATCGTGATTACGTTATTTTTCATTTTGAATTATTTAATTCTTTTTGAATAAATATGGAGAACATTAATGGGAATACAAATAGGTAGACCTAAACGTGAACGTGATCGTTGGCTTGATGCTGATGCACTGAAAAGTGTAGGTAACGTTCTAACCGCTGGTGAACAAACTGTAGCTAAACGCCTATTCTTAGGTAAAGTAGCTGAAGCTGATGTTGATGAAGCTGTACAGATTATTACTGGACTTGCAACTGGTATGAGTGGCGAAGCAAAAGTCATAGAAGTACCAGCCTACCTCTGCAGAACAAAGCAGAAGAAGGAAGTCACTGTTACAACTCCTGAAGCTATGCAGGTCATCATTGAAAATGGTGGCGAATTTCTTGCTGAAACATCTAAGGAAATCAAGCTATAATGCGGCTTTAGACCAATAAATGGGAGAGACAGCCCTGAGGGGGAGGTAGTAATACTTCCCCCAATACACTGTACTACTTTATACTATATATATATTAACTCCTACCGAACTGTGTAATGTAAAAAATCGTTCCACTACAACAGGTAAAGAGTGGTAATTTATACATTTAGAATCAAAACATGGCATGACAGCCCAACCTTCACGTGGTCATGATCAGATAGATATTTGATACATTCTTGCGAATGTCCGTTAGTCTTATTAGGTGATTACAGTCACTAAAAAGATGACCAATGGGTAATATGTTGTTATAGAACTGTGATTCTATAATCTCGCAGTGGTTTACATCATGTAAAGAGTCTGCACTCATTTGACTGGTGTTATAACTTATTCAGGATCCTATCTTGATGAGGAAAGCAACAAGGGCTCGGGCTTCCAACCCATTAGGAGAGCTTCACTATTGCAAGTACGTCGTTATGCATCAGTTCATATGTTTTATAGTGATTACAATCACCAAGTCTTGAAAGGACTATAACCAAAGATTTAATAAAGGAGAACTAACAATGTTAGAATCTTGGATAATAATAGTCATCTGTTTAGCAATATTCTTAATATTTGATTATTGTCTTTTAAATAGTTAAGGAGAAACGGAACATGATCTACAATATGTTTATAGGATTAATTCTAATCATAGCAATCATCAATGCCTTGCAAAAGAATAAGGTGATTAAAGAGTTACAGTATGATATTAATATACTACATACTCAGAAAGCTAGACATGATCTAGAATGTCCACTTCTAATACAAAGAAGAGTAGGTTAACTAACTTGTTGTGTTGTTCGAATTGATGGTTTTTTAGCGGGGTTAAGGCCTGGCATTATAAAAAACCCTTTGTGTTCTATTCAACGGTGCTAGTTCATAGCTAGTATAAGTTTAGACAGCTTGCACAACATTAAGATTTGGGAGCATTGTAGGGGAAACAAGGATAGGTTTATGGGTTTATACCTCTTCTATCATGTACAATGTTCCCAAAGGTTTTATAAAGGAGAAAACAATGAAAGTAACTCGTAAAAAGAACAAAAAGCGTGGTCTTGATGGCAAACTTATAAATCCTTATAAATTAAAGAGAATTTGTAAAGGTTTTTGCAATCATGGCATGCTAGGAAGGAGATAACATGGAAAGAGACATATTTACTGGTGTATTTTTGGTTAAACCAGTTATAAAAGAAAATAAAGCTGCATTTGCTTTAAGTAAACATCATGTTACATACCATTATCAACCTGATAACTGTGCATTTCCACAGAATGTTGAAGAAGATGATTGGATTAAACTAGATCATATTGGTATTTATGATGATGGTGAAATTCTTGCTTCACTAATAAACCTTAAATTACATGAAGGCGGAACAACAAATCGTATTCTTAGGAATCAATTAAGAAGATACGATGAAGATGGCAATGAATTACCTGGATTTCCTCTTCATATTACATGGTCTTCAGGTGAATTACCTCCTGTAGTAGCTGGAGAAAGATTGAATGATGCAGACTGTTGTGATCAATACCTTACATATGTAGATCCAGTACATGAATACAAATTCAATAAAGATGTACTTAAAGAAAATGATCTTGATATTGATGATCCTGCTCAAAGAGATACATATAGTAAAAGGATTGAACATATCTTTTCTTATTTCACCCCAATAGGAATTTGGAAAAGATTTAAAGCACCTGTTGAATCAGAAGATTAAACTTGGGAGTGTAGCCAGCACTTTAAACTGGAACGTAATATACAGGTGTAACTCCTGTACGCTTAATCCCCGAGCTTTGCTGCTAGCTTAGTATTAAGGATTACCTGCCGAGCGATTACTGGCAGATTTCAAATCGTAAAACAAACCACAATAAGGAGGATAGTATGGTACAAGGAAGACCTGTAAGTACTATCAAAAATAAAGACGGTAAAACAGTTGGTCAATTAGGGAAACCTATAGTTGTAAGTATTGATCAATTAACCAATAATCCTGGTCAACCACCAATGCGGATAGATTGGGCTGATCCACGCTCTAAAAGGGAACTGACAGCTTTAATGCATTCAATAGATAAGCATGGATTACAAAAGCCAATCACAATCACAAAGGACTATGTTATTACTGATGGTCATAGAAGAACAACCACATGCACTAAACTCGGGTACACCCAAATACCTGCGTATATAGCACCATCCATTGAAGGTAATGGTGATGCATTTGTTATTACCAACAGTAAACGTAAAGCCATAGATGGCTATCAATATCTCTGGAGATATATGAATGGTCATTCAGTTCCACCCACATTTCTTTCAAGGATAGTAAATCTTGAAGATTGGGCTGGAAAAACATTTGCACATGGATTGTTTAAGCGGATTCTAGCAAAACGTGGATCTGCATCTACATATTCATTTGCAATGGGTATTTACCGTAAAGAACTTGAGAAGGATAAGAAAACATATAGCAAAATGCTGCAAAAGGCTCATATGAGAGAACTTGTATATTATATGCTTAATGTTGGAAATCCGTCTGAAGTTAAAAATGCAATCTATAGTTTCATACCTACTGATGTCTTAGTTTCCTGTGTTAAGGAAAGAAAAAGAATCAATACAGTATTTAACTACAAATAAGGAGGTACATCAATGCCAAATATACTTTTGTGCAATGATACAGCCAGCTTTACTGAAACCAATGTAGAATCTACCACAGTTGGTGGACTTCGTACAGAACTTGGTTTAAGTACTGAGGCTATTAACGTGAACCGTGTTGTAGCCAATGATTCTCACGAACTTCGTGATGATGATCGGGTTGCTGCTGTTAAAACTAATAAGAAAGGTGGAGAGACAAAGTCTTAACTCTTTTCTTTAATAGCGGGAATTATTGATCGGTTCCGTTAACCACAATAGTCGGGGGAATATTATTTGAAAAAGTCAAAATAGACTATATTCGTTGATAAACCCCCGACTTTAAACTAAAGGAGAATCTCATGATTAAGAAATTTATAGAGAAACATGACTTCAGTTATCTTCCCATAGGCCCCCAAGCAAAATTAATTGAAGCAGTAGAAGTATTAAATAGATCAATCCCATGGCAATTTAAAGATGATCAATATGGAAGTCCCAATTATCCTACAATAAAATTTAATGTTAATAAGAATTTTACATGGAAACATGGGACATTTAAAAATGCTGAAATTATTAAGAACTTCTGGGAAGGATCTTATAAGAATAAAAAATTCAAATGGGGAAGTATTCAGAACATTTGGATAAGACCTGATAGAAACAGAAGATCATACTGTTTTAACAGATTTAAAAACAAAGTTTTTGATGTAGATAGGATTCTTCAACAAAGACGATGGTCAAATGCAGTCTGGCTTGATGATAAAAATAAAATTAAAGAGTTATTTGATGTATGTACTAAAGAAATTGTTAAAATATTTGATGATTATATTAAATATATTGCAATGTTCAATAAAGATGATGTTATGAAGGAAGGGATAGACATTATTCAAACAAACTTTAATTCTAATTCAGCAGAAGAATTACAAGAAGAAAAACGTTTTAGAGATAATCTATTAACAGAAATGTGGAAGTTTGATGATACAAAACCTAAAATCATTCTTAATAGAACTGGTATTACAAATCAGTCTACAATTACAATTTTTCATCCATTTAAAGATGTAATGATGAATGTATTTGTAGTCGAAGATAATGTTCCTGTATATACGTTTCCAATTGGAAATGTTATTAGTAGCTATAGTCTTACTCTTGAACAATTGATGTATTCTTCATTAAATCTTTCAGGAAGATCGAGTATTTCACGTGGAATAACCAGATATTGGTTTAAACCACATATACAAGGACAAAAACATCCATTTATAAATTATCATATTTATAATAGTAGTAGTAGTGCTCAAAGACGAGCTACACAAGCACAAAATCCTTCTGATTGGCTTATTAGTTATAATAGATCATCTAATACATGTGCTGGTAACATGAATATAGTTGATGGATCACATGCTAAAATAAATTTAATTAGATGGATAGAAAATGTACATACCTGGATAAGTACATTCAGATTGGGTATAACTCATCCACTAAATAACATAACAACTTCTTATTTTGGTAGTCCTAATAATTTAGATTCAAATGTAAAAGCAGATTATTTGGATAGAATAGGATTTAGTAAATCACATTGCTATGATAGAATGGTGAATTTTCATACAACATCAATTGCAAGAAATGAACTTTGTAATAAGATTTGTACAAAAAATATCATGAAAGATTGTCATGGTTATCAAAGTGATCTTAAACACATGGAAAGTGAAAGGATAAGTATGATATTTAAAGAAGATGATATGATTACAAGAAAGGTTGTTTCAACATTACCTGTTGAGAGTATTACTCTTTCAGAAGATACAGAAAATGATGATTATCCTATGGAATATTCTAATACTAATACAGTAGCAGAAGATATGCTTAGATGGGTTACTTTAAATCAAAACGCACAAAACAGATAAGGAGATACTAATGGAGTTTTACATTACTCAAAAAGATTGGAAGAAAGTCATAGATTATGCCCAAGCATCCTATGATGAATTCAAATCTGAGATTGGCGGTTTTCTAATAGCCGAAAAGGATAAAGATGGAGATATAATACTATCTGCACCTGAAATATTAGAACAGAATGTAACTGGTGGTACCACAGAAATGGATAAAGCTGCTGTAGCTGATTATTATGTAAAAGCCTGTATGAAACATGGTAAAGATGTTAGATTTGTCTGGTGGCATTCACATGCTAGTATGTCAGCATTCTGGTCTGGAACTGATACAAATACTATGAAAGAATATTCCAGTGATGATTGGTCTGCATTTCTTGTAGTTAATATTCGTGGTGAATATAAATTTAGAGTTTGTGTGTGGAATCCAATTATAGCTCATGAAGATATAGATCTGAATATATTAGATGCAAAAGCAAGAACTGTTCCAAAAGCTATAAGAGATTCTGTTTCTAAACTTTGTAATAAACCAGTTACAGTGATGACTAATTACAAAAAGAATGGAAAACAAACATCTCTTTACAATACAAGAGATTGGGATAGAGATAGTTATATACATAATTATTATGGAAATGGCTATCAATCTAGTTATGGTCATAAACATGGATATTCTGGAGATCAAATCTATGATTCTAGTCTTGAAATTGTAGCTGAATGGAATGATCTTTACACAGAAGGACAATTCACCTTCAAGGAATGGTTGAAGGAAGTTAAAAACTGGAATAAAATACTTAAACTAAAGAAAGCAAGTTTTAGTATTAAGGAATATACAGAAAATGAACTTCAACTCAATTCTGGGATTTATAGTGGATATAATCCTACTAATTTCGTAGATTATGGAGAGGAAAATGAGCAGAATATCAAGGTTTGAAGGCATATTTAACAACTTTGATAAATTTCATTTCCACATACTTGGTTGCGGAGCTATTGGCAGTTCCGCAGCCACCCAATTAGCCCGATCTGGTGCAGAAAAGTTTACACTTTATGATTATGATAAGGTATCTCTTGAAAATATTGGCGTCAGTCAGTATACTGCACCTGATATAGGCAAATATAAGGTAGATGTATTGACTGAATACTTGTCTGAAATATGTCAGGATCCGATTGTACTGTCTGTAAGAGACAAATTTGTAGATAGTAGTCAATATGCATCTTATGGAAATGATATTATTGTCTTAGGATTTGATAATATGTCAAGTAGGCTACAAGCAGTTGAAATAGCATGTAGTGTAAAAAGACTTAAACCAGTTATACTCATAGATGGTCGTATGGGAGCACAAACATATCAGCAGTATGCTTTTAAGAAGCCAACTGTAACCAAGTACAAAAAATGCTGGTATGATGATCATGAAGGAAGCGAAGAACCATGTACTGCTAAAGCTACAAGCTATTGTAGTAATATGGCTGGATCCTTCATTACTAATGCTGTTGCAAAGATAGTAACCAAGCAACCATTTGAAAAGGAAATAATATTCCATTTCCCATCTATGTCTCTAATGGCAAAATAATGATAAGAGAGAGGTCTTTATACCACATTTATAGTCAGAGAGCAATGCTATCGAGTACTTAAATGTGGTCTCTCTCTTAAATATGCGTTCAGAATGGGTTCTGTTACACACAAGCACCTTGCCTGTATGGGCAAAGTAGGAAGAGTGAGACTTCCTGTGTATATCTTGCAGAGCCCTCTGAACCATGAAAGGGAATTATATGGTAAAAAAAGCTAAAAAAGCTAAAAGAGTTCTTTATATGAGTTTAAAATACTGTAAAGGATGTAAATATGTATGGGAGAAAAGTAGTACTGGATCAATAATCTATCATTCTGACCTTCCTACATATAAACTACCAAGAATAAACTGTAAAAAATGTGAAGGTAACCAAAATGATAATGTTTGATATAGCAGAATGGATAGCAAATCTATTAGTATTAGGTGTTGCTGTTGTAATGTGGGGTATAGGAATATTTATAATAGCTATGATGTTTTCTATGCTCAATAAATTTATCAAAGAACATACATAAGGAGAAGTTAAATGAAATGTTTAATGTTTGATCTTGAACGTGGATCACAAACACTCGGAGGCCCAGATGCCATTCATAAAATGTTTGGTTATCCCGTTCTACAACCAACAACATTCGATCAATTCAAGAAAGTAATTGCTGAATTGTATACTGTTCAAAAAGCAGTACATAAAACAAAGATTGGCAATATAGAAATTGATCAGGAAACACTTGAAACCATACCCAAGAATGGTACCCAGATTGATGCATTGATACTTGATACATTCAGTGAATTATCAAAGAAGTATCAAAGAAGTCTTGTTGATAAAACAGGCAAGATGAAAATGCAGGATTGGGGCAAGTTAAAGAATACTCTTGACATGCTGTTAGAGTTTATTACAAGAATACCTGGTGTATTAGTAATAAATGTACATAGTAAGCTAAGAGATCTTGATGATGGTACAACAAAAGTATTGCCTTATATAGACGGTAGCACTAAAGAAGATATCAGTAAATGGTTTGATTTTGTATTCTATACAAGAACCATTGATACTCCTTCAGGTAAAACTGAATACATATGGCAAACAAAGCATACTGAAAAGTATGATCATGCTAAAGACAGAACTAATTTACTACCTGCAGAAATCCCCCAAGATTTTCAGTTAGTATTAGATGCTGTAAAAGAAAAGAACTTTACATCTACCAAGATTCTCATCATAGGAAGTCCAGGATCGGGTAAAACGTGGAGTTTACAAACCTTAGTTAATAAGGAGTCATAATGGCTATAAAAACAATGAGTAGCTCTGGAGGCGGTGACTGGAGTCATGGCTGGAAACAGGTTACTCTAAAGAATGCCAAGTATGGAACGTATAACAATGAAGTACGTTATGTTGATGCTTGGTTTGAAGAATACCCTGAAACTATAAACCTGCGTTTATACGAAGCTAAATCTAAAGATGGTGAAGAATTTGCTATTGCTAGATTATTTAAGCTTGCAAATGCTGGTATTGTAGGAGAAGTACAGGATTCTGCTGGAAGAAAAAGTATCCAGTATGATGATGATGCTAACAATCTTAATGGAAGAAAGCTCCAAGTATTCTTCTATAAGAATGATGAAGGATATTTTCGTGTATTAAATCGTGTTGCTCCAGTTCCTCAGGATGGTGAAATTTTATCATTCAGTGATGACGATGCAAGCTATTGGAAGAAACAAGGTGAAAAGTATTATGATCAATACAAGAAGCCAGCTGAATCCAATGGTGAAATGTTGGAAATGACAACCGATGAAATTAAGGAAACAGTAACCGCATCTACTGATGATGTTCCTTTCTAAATAGAGTATATAAGGGGGCTTTCTATCTCCTTTGAAATCTCTATTAGAAAGCCCTCTACTCTAAATATAAGGATCTATTATGGAATACATAAAAGATAAAACTATTAATATAGTTAAAGATCTTATTACAAAACATCCTCACTTAAGAGATAACGATAACAAGCTTCTTGCAAATGTATGGTATCAAAGCGTAACACCACTTGAAGAAGAATGGGTAGACTTCCTTGCATTAATAGCAAATGGAGAATTACCATCATCTGAATCAATAAGAAGATGTCGTCAAAAATTGCAAGAGTTAAATCCTGAACTTCGTGGAGAATTGTGGGATAGAAGACATAAAATGCAAATACAAGTAAAACAAGAGCTAAAGGATATGGAAAATGATTAAAGAATTTGCATTATCTCTATCTAATAGGCATCATTTTCATGAAAACAACAAAATGTCTGAATTAGAAGGTACTCCCCAAGATACCTTCATGTCTTTATGGGATTATGATGAATATGTTGTAGAATATTTCAATAAGAATAAAAAGCTTGCTGGTTATGATGGTTTAATCTACATGCCTGATGAATTAATACTGGATGTAGATGGAAAGGATCTACCACAAGCCAAATGGAAAACAAATTCACTTATAGAATTACTTACTAAACTAAAAGTTCCGTATCAAATCTATTTTAGTGGACGTGGATTTCATCTTAACATACCATCAACAGCATTCAGATGGAAACCAGATAAAGATCTCCATTTAAAAGTTAAAGATGAATTAAATCAGATTGGTATATATAAATATGCTGATCCATCTGTAACTGATAAAACCAGAATTATAAGAGTTCCCAATACTCTTAATACTAAATCTGGAAGATGGAAGATACCATTAAATGATTCAGAATTTACAAATTTTACTTTAAACTTTAAGAATACCCCCAGAAGAGATTTCAAATACCCCAAGATGGTTTGCGAACCTGTATTTGATGTTCTTGTAAGAAAAACTAAAAAAGAATCAACTGAAATCAAGAAAACTGAACTTGGAAGAGAGCCTGATCCAATAAACTATACCTGTATTCAATTAATGCTAAAAGGTGTTAATCAGGGTAGTAGACATATGACAGCATTAAGATTAGGTTCTCATCTAAGATGGAGATACCCAGAAAATACTGTTCGTCTTATTATGGAAGACTGGAGACAACGAGTTGATAAACATGACACTCCCTTTAAAAAAGCAGAATTAGATAAGATTATTACATCTTGTTATATTGCTAATAAAGGTAGTGGATATAATTATGGATGTGCTGATCCAGTAAAAGACAAATTATGTCAACCAACATGTTTTCTATATAAATCAAAGAAAAATCAATCGGTAATGACAGCTACAGACATGGAAAATGTATTAATTGATTTCTATACAAGTAACATAAAACCAATAGATTTTAAAGATTTGTATGAACAAGTTGATTCATTTCCAATCTATCCTGGTGAAGTTGTACTGATCCAGGCTCCTCCTAAAAGTATGAAAACAATGCTGATCCTGAATTGGATAAATGCATTAAAGAAAAGAACATACTTAATGGAATTAGAGATGTCTCCTAGACAGATAATGTCCAGATTCATAATGATTAACAGGGGATGGGATGAAGAAGATTTAAAGGTACATTATTCAAAAAAGAAAAATGGACTTGATGCTAGTTTTGAATGGCTTACAGTTGATTATAATTCATGCTATCCATATGAGATAGAGAAACGTATTAATATGTTACCTCAAAAGCCTGAAATAGTTGCTGTTGATCATCTTGGCTTGTTAAGAAGTCGAATGAAAGATAACAATATGAAGGTAGAAGAAGCATCTCAATTTTTAACTGAACTCGCAGTACAATACGATCTTATTATATTTGTAATAAGTGAAATAACAAAAAGTGCATTTCATGAAGGTATGAATATTGCATCATCTAAAGGCTCTTTTAGAGTAGCATATAATGTTAATAAGGTATTATCCTTGCAACCCCTATTTGATGTAAATGAAACCAATTTGATCAAAGGATTAAAGCTTGAGAGCACTGCTAACCGTGAAAAAGAGACATTACACGTTGACTTATCACTGGATGGGATAAAACTAATAGGATGATTGCTATAATTACAACCAAAGATCTTTCATGTCAACACCCCAAGGAAGATATGGAATATCAACCAAAAGAAGAAGATACAAATACTCCTAAATCACTTACCTGTGGTATATGTGGTATGGATTTAGATCCAGAGACACAAGCTCCAGACTGGGATGAAATGGGGAAGGAAGAACAATATGAAAAGGACGATGAATGATATAACCACTGACATCATGACTCAACAGATGAATATGGAGATGTCAATGGATCCAGAACAGTTTAATCTTCAAATTAAAGAACTGTTTACTGAATTATATCAAAAAGAAGATGGTATATACTGGTTTTACCGTGATAATGAAAAAAAGATGGAAATGGTAAATGACCATATAGCCAAATGTAAAAATATAAAGAAAATGCTGCACAATACAAACGAACGGGTTAAGCAGCTTGTTATCGAATCACATGGAGAATTGAATACAATGCCCAAGAACTCTGTATTTAATCCATTAAAGATAAGAAAATCCGCTGGTGCAGTCGAAGTAATTGACGAACAAGACATACCCGATGAATACTGGATAACCGTTCAAACAAAGAAACTTGATAAGAAAAGAATACTAGATGAACTAAAAGATGGTACTAAAATTCCTGGTGTAAGACTTCTAAGGAAGAATTTCGTTGGGGGATTCAGATAATGCCTAAGTCCATGAAGGTACCAGTACTGATATTTGAACATATTCAAGAACCTTCAATTTTATTAGAAGGATTACATAAAATCTTAAAAAACACAGAACCAGTCTCTTCTAAAGAAGAAAGAATTCTATTGTTAATAAAAGAACTTAAACAAACAGTTGAAATAATGGAAAAAACTAACATTAGGTGATATTATAAACTGTTAGCTTTAAAAGAAGCATGGCAATCGGTTGGCTACTGAGATAATATCACCTATAACTTAAGGGGGTGCCTCTATGGTGGCAGGGGATCTTGACTTCACTGTCATACTGGTCAAGGGAATTCCCCCTTAAATTTTTGGCAGTAATCCTCGGGATTCGGGACTGTGTAAGTCAGACTTATGGAAGATCTGGGACTTCATCTATAGGAAAATATATACTGCCACAATTAGGCAGGGTTCCCCAGATCCGTACTGGGCGATATGATGTAAGCCTCGCTTGAAGTGTCACACAAAAACGTTGTAGAATCCTGCCTATAAATTTCAAAGGAAACTAAGATGACGAAAAAACAGATAAAGAATGAATTCAAATCCTGTAATGTACAACTAGGATCTGGAGCCATGGAATCAATAGAAGATGAACTATATAGAATGGTTCATAGGATGGCTAAAAGATGCCATCTAGGAAATGTTAAACGATTAACGCCTGATCTAATGTGGATCGCATTAGGCAGACACAACCTAAGGAAATAACATGGAAGAAAAAATAGATACATTCAAAGATAAGATATTCCCAAAAAAGAAACCTGAAGGGAAAATGTTTAATAAAATCAAAAAACTGGAACAAATGATCAATGTAATGCAATCAGATATAAAGATAATCAAATCAAGGTTAGGATTATGAAGGAAGACGATTATTATGAAAGATATTTCAACTGGTATAAACTTGCACTTTGTAAAATAGCTACAGCAGGTGATCAGGAAAATCCAATTCATTTGAAACAGTTAGCTCAGGCTGCTCTTGATGGAGAACCTACTACTGCAGATAAACATAATGTAAACTTCAAAGATAGAACTAGGGAAGAAAATATTAACAAACAAAGTCAGGAGTAAAAAATGGATGATTTATCTCAATTTGAATATGATAAAGCACTTGAAGAACAAACTTCTAAACAATATAAAATGAAAATGAAACTTCTGCTTTCAGATATAGATACAATAGTAAAATCTTTAAATGAAGCCGAATCTGTTATAAAACTTATAGCTGATACATATCATCTAACTGAAGCAACAGGATATTTTAATGACACATCCAAGTAAAGTTAAAGGAAATACATTTGAACGTGAATGTGTAAATAAAGCGAAAGAAAGGGGCATAAAGGCCAAAAGAGCCTATGCATCTAATGGAAGGTCGCTTGGACTAGAAGAAGAGGTTGACGCCCTTATAGGTCAGTATAAGGTACAATGCAAGAGAAGGAAGCGTATAGCAAAATGGTTAAAGCCACCAGATTGCTGTGATATTGCATTAGTACGTGAAGATCGGGGTGAAGCCTATGTTGTCATGGAATATAATGAATGGCTTGATTTACTCCATAGAGCTGAATTATACTTAAAAACTTAAGTTAATAAAGCTAAAGCCTGAAGAGCAGCATCCGAATTCTGTCCTGGTTGCTTGCTCTTCGGGAGTCTTTCATAATTATATTTCATCCAATCAGCTTTAAAAGTTGGATGAAGATTCTTACCAACCCATTTTTTAGCCCAATTTCTTATATCACGTATATCCTGATCTGGAAACAAGCCAAGATCTAATCTCATAGAATCAATCAAACCACGTTCGTAAAGTAATGGTACACTATATACCCATGATCTCGCAAGTTGTGAATTAATTAAAGACAATGTTTTATATTGCTTTACTCTGTCATCAACAAATTCAAGATCATCTCTATAATGTGAGTCCTTATCCATCTCTCTAAAGTTTTTAACTTCAGCTAAAGAAAGAAGAAAACCAACATTAGGGCCAAGAAAATAATAGCCACCTTGACCATATGTTTTCTTTTCAAGTTTTTTCATAGCTTCTGGATCATCTCTATCAGTAGTAAACCATGAATAAGCAGCATCTGCTGTTTCAGCTACATCATTATTTAATACACTATCTGTTCTAATATTAGTTAATGGTGCAAAAATATTGTTTATAATACCTTGAGTAATACCAAGTCTCATCATTGTAAACATTGATTCACTTGTAAAATCACCTGCTTTAGCAGAAAGTTTAGCTTTATCATACCAATTATACATCATATCAAAATTTGAAAAGCGATAATGCATAAATTGCCCGAGAAAAGTACCTGCTTTTGCTTTCACTCCTTTTCCACCTTGCAATGCTTTAGCTTTTGCCCAATTAGCATACTCATAATGAATATCTAAAACAGAATTATAAGCTATTTGCCCTGCTTCTCTAGCCATCCAGTTTTTTATTTTTACTTCACTACCTTCACCACTTAGATTAATCTTTGATTTACGTGAGATCCATTCAGGAGACATATTTTGTAAATTCTTATAAGCAATAGCAAAACCCATCCTAAATGTTCGAGCTCTATTCCAATCTTCAACAATTTTATGTGCAAATGCTGCTTTATCTGATAATGATGATGCTCCTCGTGCAACTATATCACTTATACCATCTGTAGATCTTACAATTTCTCCCTCAGCACTTACCTTTAAACCTTTACCAGTAAAAAAGGATTCTTGTAATGCACCTCTAGATGCTGATGAAAGATCTCCTTTACCTTTAAATGCATCAATAATTGTAGAACCAACTTCTTTTCCTTCAAACCATAAAATACCAAATTCTTTTGCCATTTTATTAGCAAGTTCTGTATTTTCAGTACCACCTGCTTCAGTATAAAATTTCCTAGCATCACTCAATCCTCTCCAACCCCATTTATTCAATTCATAGACTCTTTGAGTACCATTTCTGAACGCACTACGTATATTTCCTCCTAATAACCTAAAATAGGTTAATGCACTTATAGTTCTCATAATATTATCGCTAACAACAGTATCACCAGGATCAAGTTTTCTTACTGCATTATAAACATCAGTAGCAACTCTTAAATGATGATCTAATGCTTCAGCAACAGTTTCATTACCAGCCAATGTAGCTGGTTTCATATGTTGATTGAATAAAGTATCATATGCACGCTTAAAACTGTCTTTAACGTGTATTTTATAGTTAAATAAGGATACATCACCCACATACTTGTTTAAAAACATAAATGGATCCAGGCTATATTCACTATCCGCTACAGATCTTCCTTTAGCATGATCTATTATACCTCCGAAATCATCAATTTCTTTCTTTATATTATCCAGCAACTGATCTCTAGTTTTACCTTCAACAGGTTCGCCACGTATAGCTTTTTCTACTTTTGCAAGTATTTTAGGAATACCAAGAACAAATTGAGGCATATATTGTCTATTTGCAACCTTAAACTGATTTCCTACCTTTTTTGTATATCTATCTCCTGTTGTAAATCCAAATGCCTGCATTTCTGCATCTGCTTTAAAGAAATCAGCATCCTTAATAGGATTATCTCTTTCATCACCTACTTTCTGAAACTCTATTTCCTTAATTCTATTCTTTATATCTTCTAATATTTTTTCTATTCCAGGAGTGTCACTATCTTTACTAATACTAATAAGTTTCTGCAAACCCCTTATTAAATTAACAGAAGTAGACTTTCTTACTTCATTATATTCACGCTTCATATTATTTAATAATGCTTCCTCTTGAGAACCAAATTTATACTGTTCTCTCAAATCCCTTATACTTCTACCCTGAAATACTTCAGATAAAATAAGATTTGCAGTTCCTGCACCATTATTAAGCATTTCTGCTTTTTTGTTTCTTAATTCCGTATATAGTTTTTGATTAATTTCTTTACCAGCCCGTATATTTGCTATAATAGGTTCTAGTCTAGCTTCAAGCTTACTATAAGCTCTATAATCTCCTTTTTCACTACCTAAAGAGCCAGAAAACTTTTTAAAATTCCGTAAAATATCATTAATGCGTAGATTATTATCTACATTTTCTTTTCTAAAAAATGATGATTGAGAAGTAATTTCCTGTTGAAACTTATCCAATTCAGGTAAACGCATCAAAATTCTTCTTGGAAGCTTGAGATTAGCAAATACAGCTCCATCTTTTGTCCCAAGTATGGAATTGAATTCTTCAAGTCTTATCTCAACTTTTCTTAAATCTTTCAAATTTGGAATTACCGATTCAACTGGATCCATACTAAATCCTGTAGCTTCTTCATAAATACGTTCAAATACTTCAACTGTATTATATTGAGCATCCTTAACATTTTTGTATTTAGCACCTGTCTGCCAATTCTTAGATATTTCCATCACTTTATTATAAACTGCTTGTTTCTTTTCAGGAGAAAGCTTTTCTCCCTTTTTCTTTGCTTTCATTAATACATGAGAAGCACATGATAATACACTGGACATATTATACTCCTAAAAGGTTTGAAAATTTTAACCGCTGGGAGGGGCGACTTTCTATTTTCGGTTTCAAAACTTTATATATATATGAAATCATTTTCGTTATTTTTCATTTAGTTAGATCAAGACATTTAAATAATTCTTCAACTCTACCAGTGGTTGATTCTTTAACTATACCACCTTGCCCTCTATTCCTACTGTTATATGCATCCATAACACCAAAGTTTCTTACTTCAACATCACCATATGTATTTGTTTCCCGATCATAAGTCTTCATCATAAACTGTTGATCTACAGGTATCCCTGCTTCTTCCATAGCTTTGGATGCTTTATAAAGAGTAGCTGAATCAAGCATTTTAGGCCCTGACATATAATCATACATTAATCCTGCTGCATGCCGCTGCTGTTTATCACCATCACGCATTATTTTATATATACCCTTGTTTAAATATTGAGCATCTGTCATATATCCATGAGGAAGTTCTGTTGGTTCTGTAAATCCTATCTTCTCCAATTTTCTCATATCAACTTCAATACCAGTCTTTTCCTGTACATAATAACTCCTTGAAAGAGAGATAAGATCCTTTAATAACCGATCAGCCATCGTTTTATCTATACCACCCTTACTTACTTCAACACTACCATTTGCTACTTGAGCAAGAGTATTCCATACACCTTGAGCTAATTTATTTTCAGTAAACTTTATAGATCCAACTACTGAAGTACGTGAGTGCTGTCCAAATCTTGTTGGTATAATAGGTGAAACATTAGGATCCCAGTTGGGTCTTAACATCCTTGCAATCATTGCAAACTGACGTGCAGGATCACCTCTAAACTCAGGACTTGAAAGTAAATCAAGTATCTCTGAAGTACGTCTGGCAGCATATTCAGCAAGTACAGGCCCTGTGCGATCAGGAAGCTTAGCATACATTTCATTAATTCTTTGTCTTAAATTATTGTATTCTGAATTTATAAAAACTTGCTCCCCTTTTGATATATGAGTAATCCTACCATCTTCATGTACATATTTTACTTGACCTCCAAAAGCTCTAAAATCAGATCTTAAACCCATTTGAGCTTCACCATCTACAATCTCATATCTATGACCATTTTTAACAAGACGATCAGATGAATAAATATCTTTAATATTTCTTCTTCCAGGCAATATTACTTCTTTAGTTTCACCCTTTTTATTTACTACAACCAGAGGTCTATTTTCAAAATTAGTATATTCACCCTGTTTTTTAGGATTCTCTTTAGCTGGGTTATATACATATTCATTCTTTGGATTATTAGAATCATATGATAAGCTTTCTTCAACAATAGACTTTAATTCTTCTGTTCTTATTTTTTGACCTTGAAGTTCTCTATATTCAGTTGTTTCCTTTATATCCCTACCTCTATTTCCTCCAATCCCATCAAGATATTCTATTTTACTATTGATCCTTCTAAGATTGGCAGCCAACTCTTCAAACTTGACAATATCTCCTGTTTTTTGTGCGAGTTGATGCATAGCTTCTTTTGCAATCCTATTCATTTGAAATTCAGTTGTTAAATCAGTATCTATATTAGGAGGTAGAGACCATTCTGCTGGCATCCTACCATCCTTTAGATAATTTAATATATGATGAGTACCTGGCTTTGTTTCATCCAGTCCATGATGTTTGTTTGCAATTTCATGAAGACCTTTCATCGCAACATCAAATGGATTAGCTGAATTAGCAAAATAATTATTTGCAGCTTCATACATACCTGTATTATCATACAATACATCTTTACCTTTGTATTCAGTTTTAAAATTTAATCCCTTTTTATTTGGTAGTATAGAAAACATAAGACCACGTCTGGCATTTTGATAATCCTGAAGAGTAGCTGATAAATCTCTATTTGTTTCATCTGTTGTAGTACCTTTATTATATTTCAGATACCTTCCAACAGGAGATATTAATCCATAATATATATCGTCCCTTGCTCTTTTCATTGGAGTAGAAGAGTCATTTATGTTCTGATCTACTATTCTTTCACCTGTCTTAGCATTATATAAATCAAATAAACCTTCGTGTTTAACACCACTACGCTCAAATCCAAATATTAATTCCCTTATTAATGGATCTGGATTTACTGTATATCCAGTAGGATTTTCTTTATACATATCTAAAAATAATTTAACATTCTTTGAAACTTCATCAACTGTATTAAGATATCTTAACTTATTAGTATTCATTCTAATTTCTACAGGATCATAACCACCAAAAGGATTAGCCATCCTAATCATCATACCCCGATTGTCCCTTAATATATTCTGCATATAAGTTAAGGTTTGATGCATCTTTACAAATCTTCCACGTGCAAGATCAGTAGCATTTATCTCACCTTTATATTGATGAGGATCACCTTCCCATGTAAAAAGCTTAGGATCTTCTGCACTGAATTTATCAAAAATAGCTTCTATCCCTTTAATATCATCTACAGTTCTATATCCAGCAAGTCTTCCAGCTTCAGCCCACAATCTGCTTGGAGCAGCAAGGAATGAAGAAGATTTATCCATATCATAATCAGCATCTTGTGGATTGATAGCATCAGCATGATTCATCCTACTGCTATTACCAGCAAATTCACCATTATGTGTAATTACCTTCCCATCTATTTCATGTGCTTTCAACCTGCTAACTACAACATCACCAGCCTGGTTTCTTGGCTGTCTATTATTGAGTGAGCCAAGTGCCATATCATACTCTTTATAAGCTGGATCCTGACCGTGCCAGTAAAGCTGTGTCATAACTTCACTATAATTCATTCCCTTTTGAACATAATCATTAAGGAATTCATTTTCTCTTGCTACTACTTCATTAAATACTTTTCTATTTTCAACCTTAGCACGTTTATTATCTGTAGAATTATTACCTTTATAGCTTATAATTGAATCATCATATATATCTCTTAGACTACCTTCCTTATCAATAGCCTTACCTTCTATAATAACATACTTCTCCTTACCACGTCTAACAAGAAATGCGTCTGAAGATCTTAATTCATAATTGCCTTCACGATCAAAACTACCATGCTTAACAGTCTGTATAATAACACTTTGAACATCTTCTCTCTTTCCTACACCACCAATCTTAAACTCTTTTTCAGCAGCATGTTTTGACTGGACAAACTCACCATATAACTGAACTGATCTGCCACCATCAGCTTCTGTTCTTACAGTAGATGTTCTTAAACCTCCAGTATCTGCAGTCATAACATCTAAAGATCCTTCTGGTACACGACCTGCAGCTATCATACCATTGTTCATAAAGTAGGGAATAATCTTTTCTTCTATCTTTGTCTTTGCCCATGGAGATATTAAAAGACCATCATTTTTTAGAAAATGATCTATACCCGTATTAAGCCATGTCATATCTCCTGTATCAGAAGAATGAGCAAATAGATCACGAGCTAATTTTGTTGCATAAAATGGATCTACATATTTTTCAAAAGCACTATATGTATTTTTAATCTTAGCATCTAATCCAATCCATTCCCTGATTCCTACATTATCATGCATATGTACACTGAGATTTGATCCTACTAATGGATCATGAGGCTGCCCTAAAGATTTTAAGTTGATAGATTCAAAAGGTATTTCATGTATATTTGTACTATGATGTATAAGATTACCAATTTCACCCAACCATTTACTTACAGAACCAAAACCTTTAGGTATATCAGCATGGCTCTCAATAGGTTTTAGTGATGCATGTACATTACGATTCCCAGCTGCAATAGTAGATTGCATTTGTTCCATATCGGTATTGTACCATGGATCTGATATTTTATTTCTATACTCATTGATCTTATTAGCTGAATTAAATGTAATACCATCTATACCAAGTCTTTCAAACAAAGCGTCAAACTCGGGATTATATTTGAATGCTGTCTTTGCATAGAATTCTTTAACTCTTCCATAACTTGTAAGATCACTCATATCTGTTTTAACATCTGTATGAGATATAGTAGGCTTGATACCACCTATCATTATCTCTAGTATCTCACCATCAGGGCCAAACTTAACCATATCAGGACTGATACCTCCCATCATAGCAAGATTAGCTACATAAGCACGTTTAGATATAAATGTTTCACCATCTACTATAGATTTACTAAGAGCTTTATATTTAGCTACATTCTCATTAGCTGTAGCTTCATCAATTATTCCTCTTGATTTTAGATCGGCTAACTCAGCTGTTTTATGATCAATAGATGAAAATATATTTAACTTACCATCTTGATGCTTCATTTCATCAGCAATAGACAACAGTTTCATCTTTGGAAACTTAGCATTCTTATCTTTAGGTAAGAATATTCTTGCCTGTTCTAAAACATTTGCAAAGAAACCAGATTTATCTTGACTAGCAGCTCCTTCTAAAAATGATCTAACTCTTGCAAGATTCTCTTCATGACCTACAAATCCACCCTTCATCTCACTAAGCTTTAAATACTTCCAGGATTTCTTTCTTTCTTCAGCAGATAACTCAGCAAACTTCCTTATAAGAGATGGTCTATCATTAATAATTCTTGTCAATACCACTGCATCATGTATTTCATTATCTGTAAGCTTACCCTCATTGATTCTATCAACAATTCTTGAAATTTCAGTAGGATAATCTACACTCTTGGTTATTGGATCGTATTCTAATGATGCTTGGATCTTTTCATATAAATGTCCACCAGACATTCTCTGACCATCTGCATTTTTACCCGATTTACGAAAGCCAGATAAAAGATCATTCTCAATACGACCATCCCTACCTATTCTTACAAGCATTAACGTGCTTTCATCAGCACTTATAACTTTAAATCTTTGCTTATTAAGGATAATAGCATCATTACCTTCCGCTGCTTTATGATCTTCAATCTTTTTTCTATCTCCAAGATATTCCCTAAGTCCATTATCCATCTCAACATGCAATCCATCACCTGATTCAATCTCCCTGATAATCTCTTGCATTTGTTTCTTATTTGGCTTTGAAACATATTTACCGCCTATATAAAAACCATTACTTAGCATAGATATTTCAGATGTGCCATTTAAGGCTGAAATTACACCCTGTACGCCATGTTTATCTGTGTAGCCTACCTTAGCTTCACCTAGAAATAATTGACCATTTCTATAGGAATATTGTTTTACAGGCATACTACTAAAATATGCTGTAGTTATAGAACTGATGTCGGATATAAGTGTTTGGTTATATTTATCCCATCCACCTTCAGGCTCTTTATTAATCTTACTACGGTTTCTTACAATTTCATTTGTTCTGATACTGAACATTAATGGATCTACAATCTCTTGCCAGAATTTATTTGGATCAGGAGATCCAGATTTAGCAATTACATTCTTTACATATTCCCTTGTCTTTGAAATATCACTTGCTTGCTGTGGTGTAAATATTCTTACACCATTATATTCCATCATAGGATCCACTTTATCTAAGACATTCAATATGGATTCAGCAGTCTTACCCATTGTAGTGTTCATTGACCTATAAGACAAAAACATATTTGTCATATCTGTAATATTTAAATCATATTTTTGAGCAAATTGCGAAGATGAAACACGAATCCCCGTATTTATTGTATCTTTTTCTGGTATAGTATGTCTTCCCATTATTCTGGAAGCTTCTTCCTTTACAGTTAATTCAGTCCAACCGCTTCTTTCAGCTTCACTTATAGCATCTCTACTCAATTTTAATAATTCCTGAGTATACTGACCATGCGTTCCCGTAACAGCAGATTTAGTTATTAAATCTAGTAACTCCATAGATCTATCTATACGATCCGCATATGCATGAACAATAAATCCATCTCCTGATTCTATAGCACTCTTATATTGAGCAACAGCCTTTCTTATATCTCCTTCAGCTGCCATAAATAATCCAGTTAATTTCTTTTCCTTTATAGTGTTGATACCTTCTCTAGATGCACTCAACGTCATTTCATCTGCAAAGACTTGATGCTGATCAAGAAGATCCTGTGCTTGATTCGTAAAATCTAAAATTCTTTCATAAGCAAACTCGCTTGCCCTTCCTCTTCCAGTAAGCATAGATGATCTTATTGCTTCATACCAGGCACCTTGTTGTTGTTCAACCATTTCTCTTACCTGGATTTTTCCAAGTCTTGACTCAGTTATAACTCCAACTACATTATTATAATATTTCAAAACACTGTCACGTGTTTCTTTAGTAATCTGATCTCCTTTTGCTTCAAGCATATCCCTTACTTGTTCCACTTTAGGAATTTGCATGCCAGTACTTCGCATAAATTCTTTATTTGTCACCAGCTGATGTATACCAGCATGCAAGTTATATCCGCCAGAAAGACGACTTATACCAAGATTCTTAATGGCTTTCTCAACCAAATATTCTTGCATTTTACTGTACAAAGCATCATTAGTAACAGCATCACCGAGAGTCCTTGACCATTGTCCATGAATCTCAAGTAATCTTTCTGCTGATAAATTCCTTTGGGGGCCTGAAATACTTTGAGGGTTTACAAGATTTACAAGATTATGTACACGCCTCATATCTTTAATAGCACCTGCTAAATCAGCTGTCTGACTTATCTGCACATCATCCATTACAAGATTATCTTTAGTAGTTATTTCGGGGAAACTGTTACCTGAAAGATTGTCTCTTAAGTCTTCATATAATTTATTCGCAGAATTTTCATCAAGACCATGATCACCTGAACCTTTTAATACTCTTTCTACATTCAGTTTCTGAGAGATATCAGATAATTTATTATGCTGAACATACCAAGAATGATTTCTTAGAATAGAATCATCTAATGCTTTTGTTTCCCATGCATCACCATGTACATACTGCATCATCTTCTTAACAGCAGTATTTTTTACATCAATACTTTTTGAAATCATTTCATCTGAAGAAGCATCGTGAACAGCTTCGGCAAATCTTACAACACCTAATTTTTCTAATTGCTGAGTTGCTGTAACAAGACTTCTTAAAGCCTCTCCAGATTCAGGTCTGGATCCATCTCTTTTATTTGTATTTTTATCAACATAAGACCCAAAAAGATTTTCATTTATTCTTGGAACTACTATTACACCATCTATTTCCCCTACATTAGGAACACCAAGCTCTCTATATGATTCTACAACAAAATCTTTTATAATACTGATAGGAACATTACTTTCTCTAGATATTCTTGCAGCAAGCCAATCATTTAACTGTTGTTGTGGCTCTCTGGGACTTAATCTTTTACCATCAAATTCAATTGATGATAGTTTATTAATAAGATCGCCAGCTGCTTCCTTTGTTAATCCTGCACTGATGTCCATAGTCTTTGCAGAATTTTCATCATGCCATCTAACTATTTTTAAAGCTGTACTTAGTTTATTTCTCCAATCAGCTTTTTCTCCTATCTCAGTAACATTCTCAGCTATATATTTAGCACCTGCTACTCTTAGTCCACCTATAGGTTCTTCACCTTGCGGAGTAACGTATTTCTCAGTAGTATGAGGATCTATTACTTCTCTTATCCGTTGTATTTCTTCAGCCCCTTCAAAGGATTTACTATATACTTTATTAAAATGATCAGCAGGAGTAGTATCACTCATACCACCATATTGAGATGCTATTTGTAATGCACTTTTATAATTCCTACCACCTATAAGATTTAATCCAGTAACTACTTTACTAAATTGCTCACCCTTCCTTGATGAGAAGTTTCTTATATTACCTGTTTCAAAAGCAGGGTAAGCTGCTCCTGGGAGATGAAATGAATGAGGTGTTTTTGTAAAGAACATAGCTGTCATGATATTCGATACCTTCTCATAATCAGTTGCACCAAATCCTTCCATAAAACCAGTAACACCATATTCATCAATAGCCTGTTTCAATCCAGTAAGATTCATAGCAACAGCACCAGTCATCATTCTAGGAAGACTATAAAACATATCTGCTCCTACTTCACTGGCAAATACACCTGGTGCTTCCTTTAAAAATACACGACGTGATTCTGTAAGGAACTCACGCATTTCTTTAACAGACTTTTCAGCTTCTTTCTTAGATAGTTTACCAGCACCTTTCCACCATCCATCAGCTTTACCAATCCATTTACCACCTAAATGAGAAGATATATTCCCACCACTCAAATGATGCATCAACTCTATATTAGTTTCAAGTTGTTCAGTACTCATTTTCTTAACAGGTCTTAAGCTATTAATAACACCACGTGTCATATCCTTGGTTTTTTTAATTGCACTTAATCGGCCACCACCCCTAATAAATTTAACAGGGCCAAGTATTGAAAAGATTGCAGCTTCATGAGCAGCAGTATCAAGAATATGGCCCAATGCAGATTCAGGTTTATTCCAATTATATGATTCATTAATTTTATATTCACCAAGACCTCTTACAGCACCTATAACAGTACCAAGCAATGCATCATACACACTTGCACCTGCTACAGATGCAGAAATTCTTTGTGCTCTGGAGAGATCTTGTATAGTACCGCCCCTTCTCATCAGGTTAAGAACACCATTATTAATAATATTCATACCTTCATGAGGACTTCTTCTCATTGCTATTTCAAGAGTTTCTCCAGCAAACTTATCAAGTAAAGCATCATCTATATTTCCCAATATAGGTCTTAATGCTTCTTCTTTTATAGATTGCTTAAAGCCTTGCTGGATCATAGCATCACCAAGCTTTTTATTTGCCTGGTAATGAACTCCAGATTTTGATACAATATTAAGAGCATTTGTAGCAATATCTTTAGATACTTCTTCAGTAAACTGCTCTGCTCCTTCTTTCTGCCCTGCTTTAAATACTATTTTACCAAATGATTCAGTTATTTCATCCTGTGCAAGTTTAGTTGCAGTAGTCATACCTCCTGAACCTAATTTTGAGACTCCTCTTATTCCCGCACTAAGTCCTTTCCCGAGCCAACCGAAACTAGCTAGCATACCAACTGCATTCCCTACAGTATATCCTATCTTGCCAGGAAGTGTTAGTTCCCGATCAGTAGCAGATGAAGAAAAATCTCCTGCATAACTTTCTTTGTCATCTCCAAAAGTAAATGCTTTAGCGGGTATGCTGGTTACAAATTCTTCTTGCCTATTAGGTCTTCCAGTTACTGCCTCATCAGCCATATCCGCTATCTCAGGAAGACTCCAAGTAGTACCAGTATAAAGTCCCCACGTAAATTGACCTAGGGCTTCAAATGCAGTAGCTCCAAATCCTTCTCTTGGCGGTTGTGCAAGATCAGTTGTAACAGGTGGGTTTTGTATCTCTTCTAGTAGAGCATCTACATTAAAACGATCGTAAGCAGACATATATATTATTCAGCAGAAGCTTGGTCAAAAAACCATTCGGGCTGATCTTGTGTAGTTATAGGTACATCCGCTGCTAAAGATTCAGCCTTAAAATCAGATATAGCATTTAAAGAATCAGAAACTTCTATAAATGGATTACGCCCCCATCCTTCTAAAGCAGCAATTTCTTCAGGTATGGGTAAAAAGTCCTTGGTATATTTTTCTGGTTCTTCATCAGACAATGGAGTATGTAAAACAAAATCTTCTTTACCTGCACTAATACTTCTACCAGTGGGATTCGATTCAATTCTAGATAAATAAATATTTCTTATATTCTTATATTCTTCAGTTTCAGGTATTGTTTTATACACATCACTTAACTGTTGAGTTAAATTTTCTCTAATTTTTAAATCAGTATTTAACTGCATTAGTTTTTCACCAAATCTAGAATCACCATAAGACCCAGGACTCAAAAGAACATCACTTTGCTTGCTTAGTTCTTTATGATATTGCTGAAGTACTCTTTCAAAATATTCTTTTCCTTCTGTTGGTGGTAATCTATGAGCTATAGCATCAGGATCTATTCTAAAACCTTTATCTTCACCACCTTCTGCTATTTCAGTACCTCTAATGCTCATTTTTTCCCTTATATTTCTTCCCAACCAACCTCCTGGTCTTGATGTGGTAATATCTGGATTTAAATATGCCATATTCTCAGGAGGGTCTTGAACTATCTCAGGAAAGTCTTGAACTTCCTGTAATTTTTGTAAAGCACTATCTGCTGCAGCTGTTAAAGTACTATCTGACATATTAAGAACAGAATCTTGAGAGACACCTATAAGATTTGCAGTTTCCCTTATCTTAAAAACATTATCTAATGAATCCATTTTAGCTTCAATAGACTTATCAAAAGTCTTTTCAGACATCATATCTATAAGCCAGTCACTCATTTACCATGCTCCTACTTCATTCATAATCTCAGCCCTACCCCACTTAGGAAGTAAATCGCCTATGAGATTCTCTACTGCTAATTTATATTCAGGACTATCAGGATATGTATCAGCCTTTAACCAACTGTCTTTCAATACACTATAATCAGTGGATCCTCTAAATGTAGGAGAATCTTTTGACTTTGATATTATAGTACGAAGAGAAGGGTCTTTTATCCCAACAAAACCTTCAGATTCTACTTTCATCTGAAGTTCTTCTACATCATTCGGATTTGAAATATCAATACCAGTTATTTGATTAAAGGTTTCAGCTAATTGTTTAGCTTTTACAGGATCTGTATTTCTAAGAGCATTATACTGACTGACTTTTTTCATTACTAGTTTATTAAGATCATCCCCAGTACCTGCTATATTACCTTTGCCCTTCAGCAGCTCTACAGCATCATAACCTTCAAAAAAAGTTCCTTCTATAAATTTTTTATAATTATCTGACTGTCTAACAAAAGATTTTTGCTGTTCAGCAGTCCATTTATTCATAAAACTTGTATCACCAGCAGAATATTGATCAAACATTTCTTGAGTATATCCTTGTTTGCTAAATGCTTCTTGTATTTTATCATAATTAACAGGATCAAGATATCTAGCTATTCTTTCTTTTTCTGAATCAATTTGTAATAATACTCTTTGATAAGTAGGATCATTTTCTTTTCCTTCTTCTGTAAATGTACCAGCAGTTGCTAATAATCCTTTATATGGGGCAAAACCTTTTGTGTTTGCTTGAACTTGAAAATATTTTCCTTTATAATAATCATTAAGAGATTTACCCTGACCTATTGAATCACGTGCTGCTATATACGATTTTTTATAATCTATATCTAATAATTGTTTATTCAGAGTAGTAATATCAACTGGAGTAGGATCTCTATATGCTTTTTCAAGCCAAGGTTGGCCTTCAATACCAGCTCTAGCAATATAATCCTCATATGAGAAATCACCTGGATCATATCTAGTAGCTTCAGTACCACCTGCATATCCACCTGCTCCACCCTTTATATCAGCTCGCATTATATCAATAGAAGAAAGTCTTTTTGAAAGTTCATTAGACGTTCTTCTCATTTGAATTATATCAGTATTTAAATCTTGTAATGCTTGACCATACTGTCCCAAAGTTCCATCAAACATAGTCTTACTTATCTCACCAGCACTAGATGTTTTTGCTATCGGATCCAACTTTAAAAGATCTCCAGTTTGAGCTTGGTAATCTGCTTGAGCTGCATCTACTTTAGCATATAAAGTATTATATTCTTTTTGTGATCTTGCCATTTGAGCATCAAGAACTCTTACAGCAATTTCTTTATCATCCCTTTCTATCTGTAATTGACGATCAATCTCAACATTAGCTTGTTTCTGCAAAAATTGAGAATGTGCAAGATCAAGACTCTTAGACTTGAGATATATATCAGCAGCTTCTCCCAGCACTAATGCTAATGTATCAAGTTCAGCCATTAGGAATATTGTTCCGAATAATCTTCAAACAAAGTATAAAATTCTTCAGGTACATCTTCTCCTGTTGCACTCATATAATCTGACATCATTTTAGCCATAGCACTTGATGTTTGTGTAGTAAATTTATATTCATCCATATCTGCTTGAGTTCTAGCAGCACCTTCTTGTCCTGTAATCAATTCTCTTTGTGATGCAATATCTTTACGTGCAAAGCCTATATTTTGCATTCCCATCTCACCTTGAGTTTCGATAGTTTCTAAAGCAGGACTAGTATCTGTAATAAGTCCAGTTTTCTTTTGTTGATCTCTTGCTCCAGCATACTGACCCATACTTGTCTGTACTCCAGTAGTTTGCGTATCAAGTCTTTGACCAGCTGTAGTAAGCATATCCTTTTTTATACCAAATTGTTCTAATTGTTCTGATAGCTGTTTCTGAATAAATCCTCCTTCTCCTACCATTTTATCAGTTCCTGCTTGTAAATTCTCAAAACCTGTTTCCATAAAACTTCCAAGACGCTTTTCAACATCTGCTTCTGTTAATTCTTCTTCACTGTATTCACCCCAACCCATTTGCAGTTGTACTCTATCCCACATACTTTCTGGAGCACCACCTCTATAAAATCGATCTGAAATATTACTCAAATGTTTTTTCTGTTTTTTTTCTAGCCATTTTGAAAATCTAGAATACTTTCTATTCCCATCTTCGCTTACAGGAACTTCAGCAAAAGAATTATAACCATTTCTTTGCATTAATATATACTCACCTTCTTCAGGATGAATCTTCATTATAGCATCTTCAATATTATCGCCCATAATATGTATCTTACCATCTACACCATCTACAATCTTACCACCCTCACTAGGATGATCTCCAGTACCATAAAGACTATTAAACTTTCCATGTGGAGAACCTTTCTGAAAAGCTTTTAATACTGGTTTTCCTCTTTCTAAACTCATCCCATATTCCTCAATCCATAAAGAAATTTACCACCTTTCATTATAGCAGAAAGAGTTTGTCCATAAGGCCCAGCAAAAGCAGCTCCAGTTGCAATAGTATCATAAATCTTTTCTTCTTCGCTTTTGTCTGGATCAAAATTCTCTGCAATAGTCATAATATCACCAAGCCCAGGTGTAGCTTTAGTACCTGCAGCTCCAATAACATCACCTCCTGTTTCTACAGCACCAGCAGTTTCAGTAGCTGCTTTAGCAGCATCAAAAGCTTTAGACGCTTCACCATAAGATGTTCCTTTAGGCATGTATTGATTTACTTGCTCCTGTATTACACCTAATCCTTCAGTGCCTCTAGCAGCATTTCTGGCTTTTACTAATTCATCAAAACTACCATACTCTTGAGAGACAGATCCACCAAGTAATCCCTTCTTGCCTAATAAACTACTAATAGGCTTACCCGAAGGTGCTTGTATTTGCGGTTTTAAAAATTGCTCACCATAACTACGATCATATGATGTATGTGGTGTAATATGTTCTGGTACAATACCTTCTCTAGGATCTGTAATTTTACGTAGGCTTCCTGGTGCTCCTCCACCTGAAAATTGATAACCGCTTATATCGTCATATGCTTGCTCTTGTAAATCAATTTGTTGTTTTTCCAAATTTCCTACACGTTGAGTAGTCCTACCCACATTATATGGATCATCTATCTCTGGTATTTTACCTTTTATAGCTAAAGAATACTCATTAGCAGCAAACCCTTCTTGTATCTTTGCTATCTTTTCTTGTTCTAAATCATAATCATATCTTTTAGCACCTCCTTGAATAAGTCTATGCTCCCTTGCTCTTTTTTCAAGTTTCATCTGCTCTTTCACAGGATCAAATTTACCATGTCTAGTATTTGGATCACTAAGTTGTTCTAACTGCTTTTGTTCTGCATAATAGGGATTTCTGGTACCTGATGGTGCTACTGATTTCTCAATGGCTACATTAGGATCAAATTGTTGTCCTCCTCCTGGCCCACCAGGTCTAAATCCGTAGATTTCACCACGTTTTTTAGCTTCTGGTGTTAATTCTTCATATTCAACCCTTTCTCTACCTGATCTCCCATAACGTTTATGTGCCCAATCCTTAAATCTTCTTGGATCATATTGTTTTCTTTCAGGAGCAACATATTCTTTAGATTTAAATGTTTTCCCAGTTACAGTATCTTTATCAAGTTCAGCCATTAAAGTTTGTTTATCTGTAATATCACCAGCTCTCTTAGCTTCTAATATCTTAGCAGGTGTCATAAAACGATTTGCCCACATTGATTTTTTCTCTTCTTTCTCTTCTTTCTCTTCTTTTGCTTTTTCTCTTTGAGTTAAAGCCTGCTTTGCATAAAGCGTAAAAGGGATAGTCTCTTCTATTGGGTCGTAGTATTGCATTAGGAATGAATATTTGTGTGTAATTTACTCATCATAAGAATAATTTTTCAAGAGTTAAGTAAGGTTATTAAATTGCACATACTAGATGTCCCGTGAGAGATGTCCACATATATGGATTAGTTGGAGCATAAGTATACTGAGAATGCCCAGCCGCTGTCACGTGCTTTACAGCTACTGAAATATAATCTCCAGCATCTAATTTTAAATCACTAACTATCCTATTACTTAAATACTCATCTGATATAGTCCCCTGAATAGTATCCCTTTCAATTGCAACTATAGCTGTTCCATCGGGAGTAGCTGATCTATCATTTTTCATTAGAGAAATCTGATGATAATCCCCAGCAGCCCAATCCCCATCGTCATCGCCACCTGAAGTCTCATTTGCATCCCATAATATTCTTGCATTAAAATGGTATATTCCATTCATAGGAGCTGTAAAACTATAATCACTTGTGGAAAAGTTGCCTCCATTATCATATAATTCTTCATCAAATACTATTGTTTCATATGCATCATCTTCAATTTGCTGAGCATCGGCAGATGCTGATTGATAAACTCCAAATGCAGGATAACCAGCTATAACTGGAATAGTTGATTCAGTATCATCTAGATTCTTAAATTCAGATTTTACAACATCTAAACCACTCTTAATATACTGAACAGTTTTCTGTCTTCCAGTTGTATTATCAATTTCTGTTCTAAACTGTGGAACGCCTTCAGTTAAATTCTCAAAAGTCCCTTCACCAGCTGATATACCAGATCTATTCTTGTGAAGATTAATTCTATCCTGTCTTGTAATATTACCCATATTATCTTATAGTTTTCATCCTGTAAACAATAGAAATATCATTAATCTCAAAATCAGCAGCAGCAGTACCATCAAATATTAATTGAAAGCTATACACATTATTAATAGATGCTGCAGGCTTTAACTCAGCAAGTACCCAATCATCAGTTCCAACAGTACTACCGTAAAATGGAGTAGTAGAACTAGTTGCTTTAGTACTGGATCCATCTGCAGCTATTCTGAAAAAATTAGCTGCAGTATCAGTATCTCCATTAACAGCATACTGTACTGTAACAGCAGATCCATCTCCCTTATATGATACATAAGCTTTATAAACTTTCTTTCTTATAGCAGGATGACCAAAATCTATGTCTTTTGTTTTAAAACTAATTGTATCTGTAGCATCGCTTGTGTCATCCCACTTAACTACAGTGCCTGACGTATGAGCATATATTAAATCACCATTCCAATCTGTAACAAAGTTTGTTTTTACAATATCAATAATTCTTGTACTACTATCATTTGCTCCCTGTACCCAGGATTGTGTTACCATATCATAAAGATACATTCTAGGATCAGCTGTACTACCAGTTGTTATATCATCAAAAACAATTATCTGCCTTTTCTTTGGCAAATATCCAACCATTGGAGTAAGTCTTGTACCGCTTGTAGTCTTATCCGATCTTAAAAATTTATCCCATTCCTCTTCCTTTATTATCTGCCTACCCTGTTTCTCAAGTAGATTAATTACATTCTTTCCATCATATAAGTAACATCCTTCTGCATTTGCCCATGCAATACCAAAATCAGTCTTACAGGTAGAAGCAGGATGTGATACTCCTTTATTTATAAAAGTATCTTCTAGAAATTCAACATCTTGAGATATATTTATTAAATGCATTTTAGTCTCTTTAAACTGTAGGATCCGATCTGCATATTCTTCAAGTTTAACTATCCGATCACCATCCTGAACACTAGCTTCAATCTTTCTTGCAAGAGGGAATGTATCAAATTTACCAGGCATTGACTTATACATTGCATCACCTTCAGTTCTTGTTATCCCATCTTTACCTTCTCTTCTTACATTTCCAATATAAGTTTGCCTATTAGCAACAACTGCTGTTTTAAATCCTTCTCCCACAGCACCTATATCAATTGATTCACTTGGATTATATCCATTAATAGTTTCATACGTCCATGGACTTGGATCTACTATGGCTCCTAAATCTACAGTCAAATAAATATCTGAAGGAGCATCTCCCGATCCACCTGCCTCTCTTAAAGTCCAGGCTATATAATCCGATGTTAAATCTTTCCTAGCTCCATCCTTTAAACTAATATCTACAAGCAACACCCATGGAGCACCTTCTGCTGCTGTTTTAATATAAATACGACCACCAGTTATAAATGGATCATATGGAGATGTAGCAAATATTTTAACATCTAAAGCAGACCCCCCGACACTAAGTATATTGTCGCTACCTATACTACGATTTCCACCTCCATATATATCAAATACATTTGATTCTTGACCTCCTTGATATATAAATGTAGTACCAATGTAATAAGTAGGTCTACTCCAGCTACCTGTATCACTAGAATTATCAAAGTAAACATTAAATCCTGTACCTATAGGAGGATATATTTCAATAGCTTCTCCACCCCAACCGCCTGATTCACCATTACTTACAGTCAAAAGATCATCATGATCAGCTGATGCTTGTGTAATTACCCTTGCCTGTTCACTTCCATCAGTAGAAATAGCAATATATTCTTCACCATCAAAATTAGCCCAATAGCGAAATATATCAGTACCACCACTACCATACTCAATTAAAAGAGCAGTATCTGCACTAGTAGTATCCGTAAAAGCAACAGCTGGGCCGTATACACCACCAGTAGGTTTGGCAAGATCTAATGATTTTTCATACCATCCATCATAAGCATCAGCAGTACCTCCAGGTGCTATAGCAGTACCATCTGAATCTGCTGCAAAGTGCGTTTGTTTTATATATCCATACCACTTATTTTGATTAGCTGCACCAAAATTACCATCACTTACTCTTAACGCTCCATCTGCCTGATAAAATACAGTTTTCATTCCTGTAGTACTACCTAAATCAATATTACCATAACCCCTCATATCACTATTTTTACTATATATATCTATATTTGAAGCTGAATCAGCATCAGCTATTGCTAAATAATCATCACCTGTCTCAGGAAATGCAGTTATTGTATATGCATCACTTGTATCCCAACTATCATCACTACCCCCACTTAAAGTTGTAGTTACTGTAACCCCAGTATTATCTGTAATTACACCAGAACTACCATCAGTTGTATTATTTATTGTTGCTCCAATTAAAGCATTTGCGGGGAAGTTAGCGGCACCATCAGTCATAATAGTGCCATGATCAGCTGCAGTATGAGTACCACTATAATCAGCAGACATAACATTTGCACCAGTTCTATCATGACTAAACTGAAATAAACCATAACCAGCCTCAATTGCAGCTGTACTAGCTTGAACAGTCCCATGAGTAGCAGTACCACCCATAGTTCTGATCTTACCTACATTATCTACTATAATATCAGTAGCAGCAGCTAATTCTTTATCATCAATATCCCTTGGATCGGCATTTGTATTCAATCCGCCATCAAAGCGTTCTATCTTCCAAACTTGCTTAGGCATTATTTAGTCCATTGGTACATCAATATTGTATTAGTAATACTTGTATTCTTCTTATTTATTAAGTATGGAATACGAACATTCACTATTTTTTTCTTGTTTTTTGCCATTTTTTCCTTTTAAAAGTTAAGTATTCTGACGCTACAATAGGATTAAAAATTGTAGTTATCAATCTATTGTCATCATCATCATAACTTGGATCTATTATAGTTACAGGACAATTGAATATATTCTTATCATCTAATCCTAGTTTATCAGCATAATTATCCATTATTTTAAATGATGCTACTTGAAGAGCATGACTTATTAAACCAGATGCTGGATCCTTAATAACCTGATAACCAGATACATGAGTATGTCCACAAGTTAATACATGATCTTTCCACCCCATCTGAGCAGCTTTGGAAACTCCATGAGCAGTATTCCACATACTATTACCTTTCCAAGTATGCCTGGCATTTATTCTAATTTCCTTACCATTAGGGAATACTAGGTTCATTCTAGCCCCCCAACGCTCATATAAGCCCTTGTGATCCCGCATAATGAATTCTAAGGGGTCACCATCACCTGACCATACATCGTGGTTTCCTGCTACCAAATAGAGCCAATTAACCTTATTTACGAAGTATTCAGTTAATTTCCATGATTCTTTTGCTCCAACAGACTGTTGACCATATAAAACAGCCAACCTGCCAATCCAATTATTCTGAATGTCTCCAAGATTACCGCAATACATACCATCGGTTTCATTGAGAACATCCATGTAGCGAATAATTTGGGATAAATCAGTTCCATCATCATCAACATGGGGGTCTCCAAAATGTGCAATACCTATAGGGCCATCTATATTTATAGCAATATCTACTAATTTTCTAGATTCTTTTGATTTTAGCTTCTGAGTATACTGCTTCTTTCTAAAAGCAATAATATCTTCCACAGGCATAAACTCTGGATCACGATCTGCAACTGTGAATGATGATTCTTCAACAATAGTAGGGTTGGATGTTTTTTTATTACAGGCATTACAATGCCATACTTGCTTTTTAGAATCAGCATAATAAGAAAAACCATCTTTTCTCATTGCCCTTGCCCCACATGCAGGACATCCTATTATATTACCATCATCATCCTTCCTAAAGTCATCTACAACCTTATCATTAGGATTCATCTTAATCTCTAATTTCTACATGAACCAGATCATCAAATTTATTATCTTTAATTTCACCATCACTGTCCCAGTCTCCTCCCCAGCGAATCTTTACTCCAAGTTGCTGTCCAATACCACGTACCATACCCCCCATATAATGGAATCTTTCTCTATCATTCCAGTCAATAGGATATGGAGCTAGGTCTACAGCCTTACCCTCCATATGCCTTGAATATTTAACCTTGGTTGCCCCTTTTTCAAGGAGCTCTGCCTGGCGTTCCTTGGATCGAACACCTTCAATAATGGTAACATCCATTATCTTTACAAGCTCATTTAAAACATTGACTAACTTAGCGTTTACCCCTTTTAGTCTTTCCCGACTTCTTCTTCCGAATCTTGGCATTTGATTTTCCTTTTTTTGGAGGTCTCCCTCTTGTTGTTCCGTATGTTCCTATACCTGCTGCCACTACTTACCCTTAAACACACCTTCCATCAGATCGGTTACAATATCAACAACTCTTTCAAAGAAAATTTGTTCCTTTTCCTCACTAACAAAAGGGATGTCAATCTTTTCATTGATTTTAGTAGCGATTTCATTAGCAAACTCATCAGATGCTAAGAAACCCATTGCTTCATCTTGCATCTTATCAGCTTGTGCTTGTGCCATATCCATCAGCATTTTCTTTAAGTCCATTTTACGACTCCTTTATCTTTTTTATTTTCCAATACAAATATATAATGTTCATTATAAACATTATACACATTAACCCCCAAGGGATTAAATCCATTAAAAATACCGCCCCGCTACCAGTGCTTATACTTGTTACTTTTAAACTATCCATTAGTGCCTTCCATTTATTCTGCTCATAGAGCCTTTTAATTCAGATACTTGATTATCAAGATCATTTATTTCTTTTGTAATTGCATCAAATTTACGATCTAATTTATCATCAGACGTGTTCCATCTGCCAATTAATTTTATTATCATGCCTTCCATATTCTCAAGAGTTTCACTTTGCCCCTTGTTTTCAACTTTCAGATTCTCTAAAGTTTCTTGTTGTTGAGCAGCCTTGTTTGACATTTGTACTACAAGATAAACAAACATTGCACCAACAACACCAATCATGCCAGCTTCGCCATATAGTGCCATAAAATCCATTCTTCATCTTACCTTACTTATTTCTCATTACTAAATCAATATAAATTTTTAAATCAGACTTAATCTCTGCATTCCACTTTTTTATCTTGCCAAGTTCCTGCATAATTATATCCAATCTGTGTTGCAAGTTT